>ERZ1035032.827-NODE-827-length-22105-cov-7.373152_pt1 | contig 22105 bp, 19 predicted proteins | sample MGYA00520693_ERZ1035032 | MGnify/ENA primary metagenome ERZ1035032 (study PRJEB33766, sample SAMN09781740) | gut metagenome | biome: gut microbiome | host: Homo sapiens | place: Madagascar | study: EMG produced TPA metagenomics assembly of the PRJNA485056 data set... | reverse complement strand
CCCCGCCGACCGATACGGCCGCCGCGACGCGCATGGTAGAGCAGGCCATCGCCGGCGCCGAGGCCGCGGTCCCCGGCTGCCATGGCAGCTATACCGTGACGGGCGACCGCCCCGCCATCGAGCGCGATCCAAGCTCTCCCCTTCTGGCGGCACTCAAGCGTACCGCCGATGACGTGACGGACACGGACACGACCGTCGGCTTCTTTACCGGCTACACCGACACCGCCGTCATCGCGGGCAAGACGGGCAACCGCAACTGTATGAGCTACGGCCCCGGGTCGCTCGCGCTCGCGCACAAGCCCAACGAATATGTGCCCCACACCGATATCGTTCGCTGCCAAAACGTGCTCATCGCGCTCGCTGACAACACGCTCTGGGACGCAAACGGCCAAGTTGGGGCATAATAAGCCGCGAACAAACCGACTCACGCGTTAGGACCGTCCATGAAAGCTCTTCCGTTTCCCTGCATCCGACCGGCTCAGGACCGCGTGCTCGAAGCGTTGCCTGCGATGGGCGGTATCCTGAGCGGCAACGACGCCCTGCGCGGCGCCATCGCCGACGGCCTGATGCTCAAGGATCCAGGCGCGGCGTATTACGTGTACGAATGCTCAGGAGAGCCGGGGCGCGCGACGGGTGTCGTGGCGATTTGCCCGATTAACGTGCTGACGGGCAGCGACGAGGCTGCTGCCGAGAACGTCGACGCACTCGCCGCTGCGCACGCGATCGCCGACCTCAAGGTACAGCCTCGTCCCGTGTCGCTCGCCTACGAGGCCTCGCCCGTCATGGATATCATCCTGGGCGCCGCCAAAGAGGGCGCATCACTCTACGCCGTCACCGACCCCGCGGGCATCACGCATCGCGTGTGGCAGGTCAAGCGCGAGGACGCTGTCGGAGCCATCCGCGCCATGCTCGACCAGGCGCCCGAGCCCGTCCTCGCAGACGATCCGGCCTATGCCGCCGCGCTGGCAGGGGCAGCGCAGCTCCTGGTTGACGAGGCCCGCAGCGCCGGCGTCTACACGGGCAAGGAACCGTTCAACTTTGTGGTCGCCGCGCTGTTCCCCGCCGCACAGGTCGCAGGCGGCACGCCGCAGGTTCCAACGGGCCTGCTCACCCACCAGATCGCACGGTTCTAACAAGGCCCAAACGCCTAGCATCAAGACTTGGCAGCTCAACAAACAAGGGGCGGAGATGCAATGCCTGCGCATGCATCTCCGCCCCTTTCGGGTCGAGCAATTATGTCGGCAATCTGCATCGCCGTGCCCGCGCTAGCCCCGCCGCGGGCCTGCTGCCGCCACGAGCGGCTCAAGCCCCAGCTCGCGCGCGTAGTCTTCCTGCGTAAAGATCTCAACCAGTTCAAACGTATCCGTCGCATCATCAAACGCAAAATGCAGTACCGAGCAGTTGCCCGGCACACGGTCGCGCTCGTCTGCCGCCGCGCCCTTCACGTGATCCATAAACTCCTTGATAGCCGAGCCATGGCTTACCGCGAGCACGCACGTATGGTCCGGACGCTGCATAAGCTCGGTCAACGTCGCCACCATGCGCTCGCGCACCTGCATCTGGCCCTCGCCGCCAAACTGGCAATAGAAGTCGTGCCACGGGCGCTCGGGCATGAGCATCACGCGCTCGGCCTCAAAGTCGCCAAAGAACCACTCGCGCAGGCCGTCCAGGCGCTCGTACGCCAAGCCCGGCCACAAGTTGGCGATAGTCTGCTCGGTGCGATGAAGTGTGGAGGTGTAGGCATGATCGGGCTCAATGCCGCGCGCACGCAAGAACATGCCGGCACGCGCCGCCTGGTCGCATCCCAGCTGCGTAAGCGGCGAGTCGCTCCAGCCCTGAATAATGCGCTTGAGGTTAAATATCGTCTGTCCATGACGAACCAGATACAGGTCTTTATTCATAGGGGGTCCTTTCGTTTGTTACCAACCCAAGAGCGAAAACGCCCCGTTGCAATAGCCAAAATGAAGCACGGCGCCGTTGTCGGGTAGCTCTCCCCCGCCAGTCACATACTCAAGAAACTCCTGGCAGGCTGAGCCGTGGGAAACCGCCAGCACGCAGTCGTGCTGCGGCCTGGCCATGATGCGGGACAGCGCCGCGACCATGCGCGACTGAAGCCGCACTTCCGACTCGCCGCCAAAGGCCACCGGATAATCGCCCCAGGGCTGCGGCGGCATCTCGCGATTTGATGTGCCCTCCAGCGAGCCAAAATGCCACTCACGCAGGTCATCGACCAGCTCAATGGAACGGCCCTCGCCAACGATAAGCTCGGCCGTATGCCGCGCCCGGCCCAACGGCGAGGAATACACATGATCAAAGGCCACGCCACGCGCCGCAAACGCCGTACGCGCCGTCAGCGCCTGCTCGCGCCCGCGCGCCGTAAGCGGCGAATCGTGCCAGCCCTGCAAAATGCTCTGCACATTGAGCTCAGTCTGCCCATGCCGCACCAAATACAGATCTGCCACACACCCTCCCCTCGTACCACCACAAAGGGGACAGGAGCCTTTGTGGTGATTTTGCCGCCGGATTGCACCGCAACGACGCACAACTACAGCAGCACGTCGGCAAGCGGACGCTTGGGTACGTGGTGCACCCGCGCCTCGTCGCGCCAATAATTGATGGAGCCGTCGGGGTTGGAATCGATCGCATCGATCACCTGTGTCTCGGCCGGAATGCCAAACGCCATGATCAGCTTGAGCTCATACTTGTCGTTATTGAGCCCCATGGCTTCGATCGCGCGGGGCGTAAAGGCCTTGAACATGCAGGCTGCCACCTCGGGCGTGGCGCTGCGGGCGGCGAGCATCATCGTCTGCGCGGCAATGCCCGTGTCGACCTCGGTAATGGGAGCGGCAGGCTTGCCCGGAACGGCGCGCTCGGCCAGAATCGCGATGTAGCCGGTCGGGCGCTCACCCTCGGCAGGACCCGGCCAGTCCTTAAGTGCGCCGGCCCATGCGAGCTCGTCAAATACACGCGCGCAATCCTCGGCACCGCTCACCACGTGAAAACGCAGACGCTGAGCATTGGCGCCGCAGGGAGCCAGGTGCGCCAGTTCCGCCAGCTCGAGCAAAAACTCGCGCGGCACGCGCATGGACTCGCCAAAACGGCGGCACGTACGGGCACGACGGACCAGCGCATCAAACGCTTCCAGACCGAGCTTTTCGCAACCCTGCCCTGCCATCGATTCGACACTCGACGGTGCCTCGGGAACTGCTTCGTTCATAGGGACCCCCAATACAAGTCAATTGTCCTTAGGAAAATCTAACCTAAAACGTAGGCAATAACGAACAGGACTGCAATGTTCTACACCTGTTGAATAGAAAATCGCGACGTGGGGAACAACGGAAACAATTCGGGGCCTTTGGGTTACGTTTCGCCCTCCCCGACCCATACGTCAGCGCCCTTAGGGGATACTGGTTGTAACGATCAAGGCTTACGCCGCACGGAAAGGAGACATTATGGGCATCTTTAAGAACGATGACCAAAAATCGAGCCAGTTTGGATTTGACGAGAAAAGCATGGCGGGCAAAGCCGTCAAGGCCGTACGCTGGATCTACGCCATCACGGGCGTCTTAGCACTCATTGCTGGTATCGCGCTGCTTTTTGCACCCGCCAAGTCCCTCGTCTTTTTGACGACCGTCCTGGGTTTTTACTTTGTAATCACTGCTGCCATCAGACTGTTCACTGCCATTTTTGAGCCGCTGCTGCCCACCGGCTGGCGCGTGACGAGCATCATCTCCAACCTACTCATTATCTTGGGCGGCGTCATAATCCTGCGCAACCAGGCCTTCTCGACCGCGACGCTCACCACGATGGTGGTTATCGTGGCCGGCTTTGGCTGGATTGTCGAAGGTGTCATGTCCATTCTGGAGTCCGAGCTTTCGTCCAACCGTGCCCTCGCCATCCTGAGCGGCGCACTTTCCATCATCGCCGGCATGTTCGTGTTTATCTATCCGCTGTGGTCGGCCAAGATGCTCGTCATCTTTAGCGGCGCCGCGCTGCTGGTGTTTGGCGTAACGCTGATTGTTCGCGCTATTCAATTTGGCAAACTGGTGCACTAGATGCCGCGAACGCTCTTTATTGATGCCGACGCCTGCCCAGTCACGCGCGAGTCAATTGACTGCGCGCGGCGGGCGGGCGTCGCCGTTGTTATCGCCGGCAACAGCACGCAAAACCTAGAACGGCACATTCGCCGCGACGACCCGCGCGATGCCGAGCACGCGCGACGCGGCTTTTGGGTCACGACGCTCGACGTGAGCGTGGGCGCCGACAGCGCCGACTTTGCCATTGTCGAACGCCTGCAGGCGGGCGACGTGGTCGTGACGCAGGACATTGGCTTGGCGAGCATGGTGCTCGGGCGCAATGCCGCCGCTATCGGTGTGCGCGGGCGCGTCTACGACAAAGCAACCATCGACATGCAGCTGTTTATTCGCCACGAGGAAAAGAAGGTGCGCCGCGCCGGCGGACGCACTCGCGGACCGGCGGCATTTACCAGCGAAGACCGCGCCCGCTTTAAACGCAACCTCACCGAGCTGTTGAGCTAACCAAGGTAGATTTTTGGGACATGCCTAAAAATCTACCTTTTTGTTTTGGCGATTGACGCGCATCAAACGCCCAGGTCATGGCGGCAAATTTTACGGAATGCCCCAGTTTTTACGGCATATCCCAAACATCTACTTAGAGGCCAACGGCGGAGAGGATGAGACCCCAGCCCGCGCCGATAACGTACATCATAATCAGGAACACGACGTTTTCGCGGGCGCTGCGGTTGGTGCGGAACAGCACCAGATAGCCCACGCCGGCGGAGATAAGCGTGCCGGCGAGCATCGGTGCCAGCTGCAGCGCACCTTCCAGATACAGCTGCGTGATGACGACGCTGGCCGAGCAGTTGGGAATCAGGCCGACAAGCGCCGAGCCCAGGACTGCAAGCGTCTCGTTACCGCGCAGGAACTGCTCAATCGCCGATTCGCCGAACGTCTCGAGCACGGCGACCAGAATCAGCGTCACCAGAAAAATGAATACCGATACCTGTATGGTGTGCGAGATCGCACTGCGGATAATCGACAGAACGGGCGCGCCCTCGTGGGAGTGGTCGTGGCTGTGGCCGTGGTTGTGCTCATGCTCGCTCGTGTGACCGTGATCATGGCTGTGTCCGTGGTCGCGCTCATGTTCATCTTCATCATCATCGCAACCGCAATGGTCGCGCTCGCATAACTCGTGGATGTGGTCGGCGCTCACGCCCGCCTCGGCCACCTCGTCGATGATGTCACCGCCAGTGTGGTCGTCGTGCGCGCAGTTCACGTGGGCCGGGTTGGCCGCGATTCCCAGCACGGTACGACGAATCGCCACATGCGCGCGAGCGTTACGACGCAGGCCGCGAATGGCGGCGTCCACGATAAAGCCCGTAACCAGCGCGATCAGTGCCTTCGAAGCCAAAAGCATCGCCATGGTCTGCAAGGGCACCTGCTCGGCGACCAACAGCGGCAGCATCTCATCGGAGGTCGAAAGGAACACCGCCACCAACGTGCCCAAGGTCACGACACGACCGGCGTACAGCGTGGCCGCCATTGCCGAAAAGCCGCACTGCGGCACCATGCCCAACAACGAGCCAACCACGGGGCCCGCGGCACCAGCGCGCTTGATGGCGCCGTTAACGCGGTCGCCCGCGACGTGTTCCAGGGTCTCGAGGGCCAGATACGTCACCAACAAAAACGGCACCAGCGACAGCGTGTCCTTGCCGGCGTCGAGCAAAATATCAATCAGCAAATCCATGACGGATGGAACCTTTCGTGTCTTTCGGCAGCATTGTAAAAGTCCTAGCGGTCAACTAGGGTATTGTAGTTGACCTAGGCGTGGTGCCAATAGTTGCCCATGGTAAACTATCATCTCGCCATAACTCAGTAACCCCGAGCCGCGCGACGCGGCCCGTCCAAGGAGCAGCCTATGAACGTTTCGCAAGCACTCGAATACGAACGCCAACCGTTTATCCCCATGTTTATCTATGGCGATCACGGTGCCATGGAGTCTGAGCGCCAGAAGGGTGAAGAGGCCCTCAAGGTGCTCGAGACCGAGTACTTTACCGCCGAGGACAACCCCGGCTTCGACTTTGCCACCGTGCGCGACCTGGCCGACCGCAACCGCGACCTGTGCGACCAGATCGGCGAGGCACGCCTGCGCAACGTGACGCCCGCGACGCTTTCGCGCGGCCTGTCCGATGCTGACACCTGCGCCGCCATCGGCAAGATGCAAAAGCGCACCGCCGCGTCCGTTATGCGCGAGATCCGCGGCGACCGCGACGCGCTCGGCGTGGCCTACGCCCGCAAGCCCATCCAGGGCACCGTGCTCGGTATCGACATCGAGACCACCGGCCGTGCACCCGAACGCGGTTATATCATCAACGTCGGCTGGGAGATCATGGAACTCACCAGCGACGCCGTCCCGCACGACGCCGAGGCGCACTACTGCGGCCTGCCTGACATCTACCGCGGCGAAGATGTGCCGCTGTCGAATATCCACCACATTACCTGGGACGACATCGACGGGAAAACGCCCTTCCGCGAGAACAAGGAGCTGCAAAAGCAGCTACTCAAGCTTATGAAGAAGTATCCGTACATGGCGCACAACGCCGCCTTTGAGGACAGCTGGTTCAAGATTCACCTGGACGGTTACGCCGAGGCACGCCGTGCCGGCAAGATCATCGTCATCGACTCGCGCCAGATCTGCCGCAGCCTGGACGCCGACGTGCGCTCGCTCCCCCGCGAGTCCGCGCCCGCCGCGCTCGAAAACTGGGCCCGCCGTCGCGGCACCCTCGCGCCCGACGCCAACGAGCAGCATCTGGGTCTGGACGACACCGACCTTATGCTCCGCACGGTACAGGCCGAGTTCAACCTCAAGAACCTATTCGCGAAATAACCGATCCATCTGCGGGAGCGCCTGCCAGGCACAGTGCAATCCGTCTGGAGGCACCGGCACGCAGTAAACTAGGGCGCAGTCTTATGGCTGCACCCTAGTTTGCATCAAAACGAGCAAATTCGCGTGCTTCACATAGTCGGCAGGTTGGCCCACCTACTTTTTTCGAGTTGTTCGGCCAGCTGAACCACTAGTCGAGGCCCCTTGAACCGCAATCGAGCGCTATAGTCGCCCCAATTTCGCAACCAAGCCCCATAAATCTACCTGAATCAATTCGAATAGGACGTTGCGATCGCACCATTCGTATAGGATAAGGCCGAATAACTCAAATTATGTTGGTGAGGCATCTGAGCGGTCGGCAAAAACGCTTAGAAGCTACGAATCCGCAACTAAAGTTCACCAAAATGGGGCAGCCGACAGAAACCTCCCCAGCCGAAGCTGCCCCCCTCAATACGACAGCTCAAAAACCCACCGTTCGCAGAAGATAAGCCGCGCCCCAATACCGTTGCCCGAAGTTTCGGGCGTATATGGCGTCCGCTATGCCATCATGCGCGTATGGGAATCGTTCTGTCACATACCACGGCACGCGCTGTATACCAAACAGTCAACTCGCTCGCAAGCTACGCGACCGATCCCATACCTATGGAAAAGATCAAGGTGTCTGCGCCGACCACGTCCGACCTGGAAGCGGCGCGAGCATGGCTCAACAGAAAGAATGTCGATTCTGAAAGCATCCATGTGCTGACGTTTTCCAATAATGCCAAAAGGCACCGCAAGGGCTGCATCTGCCACTGCACGCGCTATACGTTTGATGCAGAAAGCTACCTAGAACTCGAGCCGAACGTCTACATCGTCGATATCAAGGTGTGCGCGTTAGAAGCAGCAGCCGACCTCAACCTTTCGGAGCTCGTTGAGTATTACTTTGAAATCTGCGGCTCCTACGCGCTTGGAACGTCCGACGAAACTCAATATCGCGAGCGCCCAGCCCTAACCAGCGTTGAAGAGCTCAGAGCCTTCTTTTCAGAGGCATCGGGGTATCGTGGATCTAATAAAGCACTTAAGGCACTTTCTTATGTACGCGAAGGCTGTCGCTCCCCACTCGAAACGGCGTTTGTCATGATGCTGACAATGCCCAAGTCAATGGGTGGCTTAGCCATAAGCGCTATCAAAACGGACTATCCGATCCCAGTCCCCAAAAGATACGCCGCCCTAACGCGACGGACGGTTTTCTACCTCGACGCGCTGCTCGAAAATTCGATGACCGATATCGAATACAACGGCTTTTACCACGACGAGCCCGAACAGCAATCAATTGACGAGGAACGCCGAAACACGCTGCGAAACATGGGATATGCCGTTATCACAGTTAGTCGTCATTCGTTTTTCAAGCAGTCCGCTTTTAGACGGGTCATGGAAGCGATTCGCATTCGCGAGAAGATATGGCCCGGTCGACTCCCGGATAACTTCGCCATCCTGCAAGAAACTCTTCGTCAATTTGTCTTGCGGCGCTACTTCGAATACGGCCGCCGCGTCCTGGAGACACTCAAAGAAGAAGAGGCCGCCAAGCGCGAAATTGCAAGCCAATATCCGCAAGCTGATGACCCGAGCATCAACGATGTGCCAGAACCCGACGACATGCAACACGTCGGGGCCCTTGCTGAGGAAATCAATGGGCCTTGGGAAAGCGACATTTTCGCAAAAATCGATGAAAACCGCACGGAAGACGACACGATTATTGATCTAATTGAGAATTCGCTCTTCTAAAGGCGATCTCTGCGGATGTTCACCTACATTTTTCGACTTATTCGGCCACCGATGTGCCAGATTGGCTGCAGCAATGCTCAATATAACTTTAGATAAAACTGATTCTGCAGGAACTCCCGTAGAGGAAGAACTGATTCTCGCGGTATTTAACACGATAAAGTACAAATATGAACAGTTCTAATGCTTCTCAAGGTGGCTTTCTTAGCATGCTGGCCGAACATCTCGAAATATGTTGGCGAGCATTGCGTCGATGTCTCCCAACCCGCAGAAAATCGCCGAGGCGGCAAGCAGTCATCGAAATTATCGCAAATTGTATTGACATATGAACATGCGCTCATATAATCGGAAGTAAGTTATATGAGCGCATGTTCATATGAAAGGATATTGCAATGAGCAGCCACGCTGATGAAACAAAGACTGGCATCGAGGCCACCGAGCCGATCGTCCCCACCACCTGCTCGCCCGAGGACCTTCCCGACGAGGAGCTTCTCTACGACCTTGCCGACCTGTTCAAGGTCTTCAGCGACACCACGCGCATCAAGATTCTCTATGCCCTCATGGGCCGCGAGCTCTGCGTGGCCGACATCGCCGAGGCGACCGCAACCTCGCAGTCTGCGGTGTCGCACCAGCTGCGCACGCTCAAGCAGTCGCACCTGGTCAAGTTCCGCCGCGACGGCCGCAACATTCTCTACTCGCTCGCCGACGATCACGTCTACACCATGCTCAACCAGGGCATGAGCCATATCTGCGAATAGCAATCACCCACGGTATCAGCGCGGCCGGCACCCAGACCGCTAACACAGGGAAAGGAACCCACCATGAAAAAGCAGTTTAAGCTTGACGAGATCGATTGCGCCAACTGCGCGCGCGAGCTTCAGGACGAACTTGCCAAGCTCGAGGGCGTCAAGTCCGTGTCGGTCAACTTTATGACCCAGAAGCTGACGCTCGAGGCCGACGACGCCGAGTTCGACGAGGTCCTGGACCGCGTCGTTGAGTTCACCGCCGACGCCGAGCCCGACTGCGAGATTATCCTCTAGTCCGCACAAGTGCTTCCTGCAAGGCCGCGCTTGCCGCGGCCTTTGCTCGCGATATTATATGAGCGAGTGTTCACACATTCAAATGGGAGGTTTGAATCATGGCGACCGCCGACCCTAAAAAGAAAAAGAAGAAGCGCAAGAAGAAAGAGTCCCTTGAGCACAAGCGCAACCGCATCCTGGTAGCACTGGGCATTTTTGCCGTTGTTTATGCCCTCGACGAGCTCGGCGCCCTCACTATCGCATTTGGGGAGCCCGGCAACATCTACGCCAGCTTCGCGCTGTTCCTCGTGCCGTTTTTGATTGCCGGCTACGACGTACTGCAAAAGGCATTCAATAACATCCGCCGCGGCAAGGCCTTCGACGAGAGCTTCCTCATGGCCGTCGCGACCATCGGCGCGTTTGCCATGGTGCTCTTCCCCGATACCGACCCGCACATGGCCGAAGGCGCCGCCGTCATGCTGTTCTACCAGGTCGGCGAGCTGTTCCAGGCATACGCCGTGGGCAAGAGCCGCAAGTCGATCAGTGCCATGATGGACATCGCGCCCGACTACGCTAACGTCGAGCAAGCCGACGGCACGCTCGAACAGGTCTTTCCCGATGACATCGCCGTCGGCACCGTGATCGTGGTCAAGCCCGGCGAGCGCGTGCCTATCGACGGCGTCATCGTCGAGGGCGAAACCCAGCTCGACACCGCCGCACTCACGGGCGAGTCAGTCCCCCGCCCCGCCAAGACCGGCGACGATATCATCAGCGGCTGTATCAACATGACGGGCCTCATCCACGTGCGCACCACCAAGCCCTTTGGCGAGTCCACCGTCGCGCGCGTCCTGGAACTCGTGGAGAATGCCAGCGAAAAGAAGGCGCGCACCGAGAACTTCATCACGCGCTTTGCCCGCGTCTACACGCCCGCCGTCACCGGCGCGGCCGCGGTGCTCGCGCTTGGCGGCGGCCTGGTGACTGGCGCTTGGTCCGATTGGATCCTGCGCGGCCTGACCTTCCTGGTCGTCAGTTGCCCGTGCGCGCTCGTGATCAGCGTGCCGCTGAGCTTCTTTGGCGGCATCGGCGGCGCATCCAAGCTGGGCGTCCTCATCAAGGGCTCCAACTACCTCGAGACGCTCGCCGATGTGGACACCGTCGTCTTCGACAAAACGGGCACCCTCACCAACGGCACGTTCTCGGTCGTCGCGGTGCACCCCGAGGCCGGCTATACCGAGCAGTCGTTGCTCGAAGTTGCCGCCCTTGCCGAGTCATTCTCCGACCACCCCATCGCGCAGTCGGTACGCACCGCCTTCCAGGGCGAGCTCGATCCCAAGCGCGTGACGGATTCCACTAATGACGCGGGCCACGGCGTGACGGCGACCATCGACGGCAAGCATGTCGTCGTCGGCAACGCCAAGATGCTCGCCGCGGCCGGCGTTGAAGCACCGGACTGTGAGGTCGTCGGCACGATCCTTCATGTGCTCGTGAACGGCGTGTATGCCGGCCACATCGTGATTGCAGACACCGTTAAGGCCGATGCCGAGCAGACGATCCGCGACCTGCACGCCGCCGGCGTCAAGCGCACCGTTATGCTCACAGGCGACCGCGAGGAAGTGGCTGTGTCCGTTGCCGAACAGCTGGGGCTCGACGAGTTCCACGCGCAGCTGCTGCCGGGCGACAAGGTCGAACGTGTTGAAGCGCTGCTCGCGGCCGAAAGCGGCAAGGGCAAGCTCGCCTTTGTAGGCGATGGCATCAACGATGCGCCCGTGCTCACCCGCGCAGACGTTGGCATTGCCATGGGCGCCATGGGCTCCGACGCTGCGATCGAGGCCGCCGACGTTGTGCTCATGGATGACAAGCCGTCCAACATCTCCCGCGCTATTCGCGTGGCGCGCAAGACCATGACGATTGTTTGGCAGAACATTATCTTTGCGCTGGGCATTAAGCTGCTGATCCTTGTGCTGGCAGCGCTGGGCATCGCCAATATGTGGCTTGCCGTCTTTGGCGACGTGGGCGTGGCGATCATCGCCATCCTGAACGCCATGCGCGCGATGGGTGTCAAGAACCTGTAGCGTCTGTGGTCCTTCCGGCCGGGACCGGGCTTGGGTTTGAAAACGTCCTCGCGCATGAGGCCCGCCTTTCCTGCTCCTGCGGAGCAACGGAAAGGCGGGCCTCGCGCTGCGGATTGTTTTCAAACCCAAGCCCGGTCCCGGCCTGCGGTGACGTTGCTGGTGGTTCTTGGGCATCGCTTGCTGGCGGGGTTCCTTGTCTGAGTTGGACTTAGTTGGTGGGGCCACTGATCCCGGTCGCTGTCCCGCGCCGTTCCGGCGCGGGAGGCACGCCTCTTTGGGGACGCAGAGATAGCCCAGCTGTGGTGACGTCACGCACCGATTGCTGCACTTTGGACTGCGTCGGGCTCGTTATTGTCCGAGCCCCCTCTCCCCTTTTCGCTGGTTCGCGCTTTGCGCGAACTCCGCGCTACTGGGGACCTGTTAGGATTCCGTTGTTGAGTTCGACGTCTCTTCCCTGGCGAGCATCGACCTCAGCTTCTCGAAGCTCTCCTCGCTTAGGCAGTGCTCCATGTGGCAGCCCTCTTGCGAGGCAACCTCTGCCGAAACGCCTGCGTCCTCGAGCAACCGCACGAAAAAGCAGTGGCGCTCCCACATTTGACGGGCAACCTCAAGACCGCGTTCCGTCAGACGCACGTCGCGTTTGCCCATCTCCACGTAGCCGGTGCTCTCCAAGGCCGCCATGGCTTTAGAGACGCTTGCTTTGGTTACGCCCAAGTATTCGGCAACGTCGATCGAGCGCACGGTGCCCTGACGTTCCGATAGGACGTAGATCGATTCGAGATAGTCTTCTCCGGATTCACGTAGAGCCATGGGCCGCCTTTCGCGATGGCTTCTAGTTAGCCTTTGGATACTTTTACTTGATTTACTTTACCGCAAAAGTTGCCCATGTCTTACTACGTTGTTTAAAAAGTTAACCGTGTTTCACAAAACGCACGGGCGAGGCGCGACACCCCGGCGCGTGGCGCACGGCGCGCAAGGAGTGTCCCCAGCTGCCGGCCGAAAAGGAACGTTCCCAAGTGCCGGGTGCCGGCCCGTAACTAGATCAGGCCAAAGTGCTTCGCGGCATTGTAAATCCCGTCGTCGTCTACGGCGGTCGTTACGTAGGTCGCGGCGGCCTTGACGGTCTCCTGCGCGTTGCCCATGGCCACGCTTATGTCCACGGCCGAAAACATCGACAGGTCGTTCTCGCCGTCGCCAAAGGCGATCGCCTCGCTCGCGTCGATACCAAGGCGCTCGAGCGTCGCCGCCACGCCCAGGTCCTTGCCGCCGTCGGCCGGAATAATGTCGCAGAACAGATCGCACCAGCGCGTGGTTGTCGAATGCGACAGGGCCTCATTCACAATGCCCTGGTCAGCCGGGTCCACAAAGGCGCAGAACTGGTAAACCGGCGCATCGAAGGCGTGCTCAAACGGCTCCTCGTGGTAGACGATTCCCGCGTTGCTGCCTGCCGTCACCACGCGCTCGGACAGGCGGTTCACAAACGAGTTCTCGCCCTGCATGCACAGCGAGTCGTAGCACCCCTGAGCCACCTGATCCACAATCACCGCGACGTCGTCCGGATCGATCGGACAGCTGCGGTAAACCCCCTCGGCATCAAAGCAGTGCTGACCCGAAAGCGTGATGTACGCATCCCAACCAAGATTGAACAGCCAATCGGGCATCTGATAGGTCGGGCGACCCGTGGCGATCACGCACGCAATCCCATGCTCATGAAAGCTGTCGAGCACCTGCTGCGCCGACGCCGGAATCCGATGGGTCTTAAAGCTCAGCAACGTGCCGTCGATATCGAAAAACGCGGCCTTGATCATCCTCGCCTACTCCTCGCCCTCGAGCTTCTCGCTCGCCTCGAGCCACGCCACCTCCAACTCGTCCATGGCGGCGTGGGCCTCGTCAATCTTTGCCTGCTGCTCGCCCAGCGCCGTGTAGTTGGTGGGGTCGACCTGAGCCATCGCGGCCTCGGCCTCCTCCACGCGGGCGCGCTGCGTCTCCATTTTGCGCTCGAGCGAGCTCACCTCGCGGCGAAGCTTCTGGCGTTCGGCGTTGGAAAGGCCATTGGGCTGGCCGCTCGCCTTGGGCTTATCGGCCGTCGCAGCCGCGGCACCGGTGTCGAACGTGCCGGTCTTGGCGCTCGGCGCACCCACGGGCTCGCCCTCGGCGGTGGCGTTGCACAGGCGCAGGTACTGGTCCACGCCGCCGGGCATATGCGTCAGGTGGCCGTCGAGCAGCGCCCACTGCTGGTCGGTCACGCGCTCCATCAAGAAGCGGTCGTGCGTCACCAGGATCAGCGTGCCGGGCCAGCCGTCGAGCAGGTCCTCGACAATCGCCAGCATATCGGTATCCAGGTCGTTGCCGGGCTCGTCCAGGATAAGCACGTTGGGCTCGTCCAGGATCGTCAGCAGCAGCGACAGGCGACGGCGCTGGCCGCCCGAAAGATCGCCGATGCGACTCCAGAGCTGCTGTGTCGTAAAGCCCAGGCGCTCGCAAAGTTTCTCGGGCGAAGTCTCCTTGCCGTCGATGACGTAGTACTTCTTATAGTTGCCGAGCACCTCGCGGATCGTGTCACCCATGTAGGGCTCGAGTTCCTCGAGCTGCTGCGACAGAACGCCAAAGCGCACCGTCTGGCCAATCTTCACACGGCCGCGCGTGGGCTCAATCTTGCCCTGGATCACGTCGAGCAAGGTCGACTTGCCGGCGCCGTTCTCGCCCAAAAGACCATAGCGGTCGCCCGCGCCGATGAGCCAGGTCACATCGGTGAGCACCTGCTTGGGCGCGCCATCGGCATCCGCATAGCCGGCGTCCACGTCGACCACGTCGATAACCTGCTTGCCCAGGCGGCTCACGGCCAGGCGCTTGAGCTCCAGCTCGTCGCGCACGGGCGGTACGTCGGCGATCAGCTCGCGGGCGGCATCCACGCGAAACTTGGGCTTGGTGGAGCGCGCCTGGGCACCGCGGCTCAGCCACGCGAGCTCCTTACGTGCCATGTTGCGAAGGCGCTCCTCGGTAACGGCGGCCATGCGGTCGCGTTCCACGCGCTGCAGGATGTATGCCGAATAGCCGCCCTCGAAGGGGTCGACCTGGCCGTCGTGGACCTCCCACATGCTAGTGCAGACCTCGTCCAAGAACCAGCGATCGTGCGTGACCACGAGCATGGCGCCCTGACCGCGCTGCCAGCGGGCCTTTAAGTGACGCGCGAGCCAGTTGATGGTGCGCATATCCAGGTGATTGGTGGGCTCGTCGAGCATGAGCACGTCGTAGTCGCCGATCAGCAGGCGCGCGAGGTCCACGCGACGGCGTTGGCCGCCCGAAAGCTCGCCCACCGTGCCCTCCCAGGGCACATCGCTGATGAGGCCGGCCAGAATCTGGCGCGTACGCGGACTCGACGCCCACTCATACTCGGGCGTGTCGCCCACAACGGCATGATGCACGGTATCGGTGTCGACAAGCTGATCCTTTTGGCCGAGTAGACCGATCGTGGTGCCGCGGCGGTGCGTCACGCGTCCGTCATCGGGCTCCAGCGTGCCGGCGAGCACGCTCAGCAGCGTCGACTTGCCGTCGCCGTTTTTACCGACAATACCAATGCGGTCGCCCTCGCCCACGCCGAGCGTCACGCTATCGAAAATATGCTTGGTGGGAAACTCTAGGCTGACGGAATCGCATCCCAAAAGAATCGCCATATGCCCTGCTCCTTCGTAGAAATTCAACGTTGTCCATGATAGCAGCGAGCCCCACCCCAAACCACCACGAAGGTGCCTGTCCCCTTTGTGGTGGTCGTTTCGGTCACAGAGCAAAAAGGCGGGCCATCTCCCGCAAGAGATGACCCGCCTCTCCAATCAGTCCCGCGGCAACCGTGGCCGCCGCGGGCCTCAAGCATGTCCCGGACTAGGAGAACATGCCGGTGAGGTAATCATTCAGCCGCTTATCCTTGGGCCGTTGGAAAATCTCGTCAGTTTCGTCGTACTCGACCATATCGCCCATGTAGAAGAACGCCGTGCGGTTGGACACGCGCGACGCCTGCTCCATGTTGTGCGTCACGATGACGATGGCACGGTCGGCCACGATCGATGACATCAGGTCCTCGATCGCCAACGTCGAGATGGGGTCAAGCGCCGAGCAGGGCTCGTCAAACAGGATCACGTCGGGGTTGAGCGCCAGCGTGCGCGCGATGCACAGGCGCTGCTGTTGGCCGCCCGAAAGCGCGTAGGCGCTCTTGTCGAGCTTGTCCTTGACCTCGTCCCACAGCGCGGCACCACGCAAGCTTTCCTCGACCATGCGATCGAGCTCGTCGCGGTCGGTGATGCCGTGGCGCTTGGGCGCAAACGTGATGTTGTCGCGAATGGACTTGCGGAACGGGTTGGGCTGCTGGAACACCATGCCGATGGAACGACGCAGCTCGTAGGTGTTCTCGGTCTTGGTGTTCACGTTGCGGCCGCGGTAGTTGATCTCGCCCTCCACGCGACAGCCGCGAATCTCGCGGTTCATGAGATTGAGGCTACGCAAGAAGGTCGACTTGCCGCAGCCAGAAGGCCCGATGAGCGCCGTGATCTCACCCTTGTGGAAGTCGAGCGACGTATTGTGCAGCGCATGGTGGTCGCCATAGTACACGTTGACGTCCTTGGTGGAGAGCACGACCTCGTCGCTCACGGCCTTGCCGCTCACACGAACACGTTTCTCGCTCTCCCCCACGCTCGACAAAAAGTCCTGGGTGTCGGACGATGCCGCCTCGGTTGCGGGCGTTACATTCATCTCGCTCATTCGGCCGTCATCCTCCTTGCCAGTTGCTTGCCCACGATACGGGCGACCACGTTAAACAGCAGCACGCAAATCATCAGCAGTGCCGCGGTGCCCCAAACGATCTGCTGGGCCTCGGGGCTGCCCTCGCCATAGATCTTGTAGATGTGCACGGCGAGCGACTCACCGGGGCGGAACACGTTCCAGGCGCAGGTGGGACTCGACAGGTTAAAGCTCAAGAAGTTCAGGCGAACCGGCGAGCTCATGCCCGAGGTGAAGAGCAATGCCGCGGCCTCGCCAAACACGCGGCCGGCCGAAAGCACGATGCCGGTCACGATGGCAGGCATGGCCTCGGGGATCAGGATGTGCAGCGTGGCCTCCCAGCGGGTGAGGCCCATAGCCAGGCACGCATCGCGCTGGGCCTGCGGCACGTCCTCGAGCGCCTGCTGAATCACGCGCACCAGGATGGGGATGTTGAACATGGTGAGCGCGACGGCGCCGGAGATGATGGAGTACTTCCATCCCAGCTGCACCGAGAACACCAGGAATCCGAACATGCCGACAACGATGGAAGGCAGCGAGGACAGCGTCTCGATGGCGGTGGAGGCGATGTCGCGGATGGGACCGTCGGGTGCGTACTCGACCAGGAAGACTGCGCCGCCCAGGCTGATGGGCACCGAGATGATCAGGGTGATCAGCAGCAGGTAGAACGAGTCGAACAGCTGGTAGAGCACGCCGCCCTGAGTGCCGTTGGCGCGCGACGGCTCCGTGAGGAAGCCCGGCTGGAACAGCGTCGAGATACCCTCGAACAGAATGTAAGCCACCATGGACACGACGATGAGCATGACGATGGCGACGATTGCCGTCAACACACCCGTGGCGATGCGGTCCTGTTTTTGGACACGCCCGAGTCTCGCCTCGTCGATGTGGATGCGCGTGCTAGCCACGAGCCTTCGCCCCCTTGCGGCCAATGAGATGGATAATCAGGATGAAGATGAGGCTCATGCCCATCAGCAGCAGACCGAGTGCCCATAGGACGTCGTCCTGTGCCGAGCCCTCGGCATAGACCGCCATGGACGTGGTGAGCGTGGTCGTGATGGTCGAAGCCGGCGACAACAGCGACGTCGGCATGGCCTCGATACCGCCGATGACCATGCGCACGGCGAGCGTCTCGCCAAAGGCGCGCGTCATGCCAAGGATAACCGCGGTCATGAGCGACGGCATGGCGGACTTGAGCACCACATGCCAGATGGTCTGCCAGCGGGTATAGCCCAGCGCGAGCGAGCCCTGACGGTAGCTATCGGGCACGGCACGCAGGCCGTCGACCGAAAGCGTGGTCATGGTCGGCAGGATCATGACGGCCAGCACAATGGCGCCGGGCAGGATGCCCAGGCCCGTGCTCACGTGGAAGACGCTCTTCATAAGGCCGACGACCACGTGAAAACCGATCAGGCCAAAGACGACCGAGGGGATACCGGTCAAAAGCTCAATGAGCGGCTGAAAGACCTTGGAGCCAAACTTAGGCTGGATCTCGACCGCGAAGATGGCAGAGCCGATGGCGATCGGCAGCGCGATGAGCGTGGAGAGCACCATGACCGCAAACGAGGTGACGATCAGGGGCAGGGCGCCGGTATAGGGCAGGCCGTTTTCGGCCGTGTTGGCCAGGTCCCACTTGGTACCGGTGAAAAACTCGACGACCGAGACGCCGTCCTTGACAAAAGCCGAGAGGCCCTTTTGGGCGACCATGAAGATGAGCGCGGCAACGACAAGCGTCACGAGCGCTACGCACGCGCCCGTGACGCCCAAGCCCACGTTCTCAAGGTCGCGCTTTGGCAGCTGTTTTGCCATTGCAAACCTTTCCGGGGGCGATTAATTACTTGGAGGAAACCTTGCCGCTGGCGTCCTTGACAACCTTCATGGCAGAGACGGGGATGAAGCCCTGCTCCTCGACGAGCTTGCCCTGGACGTCGTCGGAGAGCATGAACTCCAGGAAGGCCTTGGTGGCGTCGTCGGCATCCTTCGCGCAGTACATGTGCTCGGTCGCCCAGATCTTGAAGGAATCGTCGGTGACGTTCTTGCTCTTGGGCTCGACGCCCTCGACCTTGATGGCGTTGAACTTGGAGTCGTCGAAGTGCGAGAAGTCGAGGTAGGAGATGGCGTTGTCGGTGCTGGCGATCTGAGTCTGGACGTCACCGGACTTGTCAAGCTCGGCGTCGCCCTTAAAGTCGACAGCCTCGTCGCCAAAGACGGCAGCCTCGAAGGTGGCGCGGGTGCCGGAGCCGGCCTTACGGTTGAGGACGACGATGGTGGCATCGTCGCCGCCGACCTCCTTCCAGTTGGTGATCTGGCCGGAGAAGATGCCCTTGAGCTGCTCGAGGGACAGGTCGTCGACCTTGACGTTCTTGGAGACGACGGGGCCCATGCCCACGACGGCGACCTCGTGGTCGACCAGATTCTTGACCTGGTCGGCTTCGAGCTTGGTCTCGGCGAAGACGTCGGAGTTACCGATGGTGACGGTACCGGCGGCGACAGCGGTCAGACCCTTGCCCGAACCGTTGCCCGAACCGGAGATGGAAACGTCGGGGTTGGCGTCCATGAACTTCTCGGCAGCAGCCTCGACGAGGGCCTGGAACGAAGAGGCGCCGTCGTAGGTCACCTCGCCGGAGACGGACTCGGCAGCAGCGGCGGCGCTACCCTTGTCGGCGGCGTCGGAAGTGTTGGAGCCACCGCAGCCAACGAGGCCGAGACCGACGATGCTGGCAAGACCACCAGCGAGGCCGAGGAACTGACGACGAGAATAAGCCTGATCGAGCATGATCTTCCTTTCATACATGCGACTCGCGGGCACCCTGCCCGCTTTGCTGTTTGGAAAGATACGACCTCGATCGGGCGGAAGCCGCGCCAGCTGCGGTTTCTTACGGGCATCTGATAGACCCTTACCGCAAGCGCAGCATGTCCTTTACAAACGAATAACAATCCACACCCAAGCATGGCGCGCCTTTTACACCAGAACGGTAGTCGTTGGGGACGTTCTTAAACGACTAGTCATTGGGGACGTTCTTGTTTGACTAGTCATTTAAGAACGTCCCCAATGACTACCCTCCCGCAACTAAAAAAGCCCGGGGCCGAAGCGCCGGGCTTGTAATGCAAGTTAATTTCCAAGCAAAATATAGGGGAAGCCCTACAGTTCCAGCTCGTTTAAGCGGAGAATTGCCACGATATAGATCTTGAGCGCCTGCTTGAGCTGGTCCTCGTTGGCACACTCGTTGGGGCCGTGCATCTGGCCGCCCCACGCGGGCAGCTCCAGACCGGTCTCCTCGGGGCCAAACGACACGGCGCGGGCAAAGTTGCGTGCGTACGTGCCACCGCCCATGGCGAAGGGCTCGGCATGCTTACCCGTAAACTCGTTATAGGTATCGATAAGCGCCTTCACGGCCGGATCGTCGGCAGAGACCGAGAACGGCACCTTGGCACGACCCACGCGACACGTCACGTCAAAGCGCCCCACGAGCGGCTCGAGTTGTTCGCGGATGGTATCGGCGCTCGTGCTATCGGGGAAGCGCACGTCGATGACCTGCTCGATGTGACCATCCACCACGCGGATGACGCCGGGGTTGCAGGTGAGCGGGCCAAACGCCGGGCTCGTCGCGTCGATACCCAGGCCGCGGCCATAGGCGTCCGCATGTACAAAGGCCAAAAACTTGACAAACTCGTGCTCGGCAGGCGTCAGCAGGCGCTCGTCGCGTGCACCAAATGCGTCCTCGGCCTCGCGCAGATACGCCACGATCAGGCCGACGGCGTTGATGGTGCCCTCAGGCATCGAAGCGTGGCCGCCAATACCGTGGGCGAAAATCTGCACATGGCCATTGTCGAGCGCCGTGATCTCCAGGCGGTCGCCGTTCTCGACCGGCGCCGGCAGCTCATCGGCGGCAATCGCGAGCTCGCAGATGGACTGCGACGGAATGGCATTGCTCGCCTCGGCGCCGCTCCACGACACGATGCGCCCGCCGTCGATCTTGGGGCTCACGAACGTCGCCCCAAACTGGCCCTTCTCGGCATTGCAGACCGGAAACTCGGCATCGGGCGTAAACAGAAAGTCGGGATCTGCATGGTTCTCCAGATAATGGTGAACGTCGGACATGCCCACTTCCTCATCGCAGCCCAGCAGCGCACGGAAGGTATAGCGCGGCACGATGCCGTGCTTGAGCAGGTAAGCGCCGGCGTAGAGCGACAACACGGCCGGACCCTTGTCGTCGATCACGCCACGGCCGAGCAGCCAGCCCTCGCGACGCTCCATCGCAAACGGGACGGTGTTCCAGCCAGGGCCGGCGGGTACCACGTCCACATGGCAGATAGTCGCAAGCTGCTTATCGCCGCGGCCCGGGATATCGGCTATTCCCACAAAGCCCTCGTCATCGCTCGTCTGGTAGCCGAGCTTTTGCGCAATGCCGAGCGCGCAATCGAGCGCATCACGGACCGGGCGGCCAAACGGCGCACCGGGCTCCGCATCGGCAGAAACTGCCACGGACGGATAACTCACCAGCCGCTCGATATCGGCGACGACATCCTCCCAGACCTCGTCGACATACTCGGCGACGCTCTGCTCCACCTGATTCATGGACGACCTCCTTACCAATGAGCGGCAAGCGTGCCCGCCTCTCACATTTAGTTCCTAGATAGAGAAAAGTTTAGCAAGCTCGGCCACCGAGTGCACCACCGCATCGGCACCCGCGGCCTCGTGCTCCCCCGGCGCCGCCGCGCCCGAATAGATGCCGATGCACGGCACGCCCATCGCGTGCGCGCCCTCGACGTCGTTAAAGCGATCGCCGATCATCACGGCCTCGTCCGTGGCCGCACCCAAGGCCGCCAACGCGTCGCGAACCGAATCGGCCTTGGTCTCGCGCCCCTGCGGAGGATTCATGCCAACCACGGCTTCGAACTGAGAAAGACCCAGCTCATGCACCATGTCAATGCACTTTGCCTCCATACGCGACGTCGCGACGGCCATGCGATGACCCTGCGCCGCCAAGCCATCGAGCAGCTCGGGGATTCCGTCGAACACGGGGTACTCCTCCGGGCCCAGCTCGTCAAAATAGGCACGGTACTCGTCGGCCACCACGAGCGACTCCTCGCGCGTAAAGTCGTAAAAGTCGTGGAAGCTCTTCCACAGGGGCGGCCCGATCATGCGGCGCAGGTCACCCATCTGCGCCTCCGAAAACCCGCGCGCGGCCAACGTTTTGCGTGTCGAGGTCATCACCGCCCGGCCCGTATCTGCCACCGTGCCGTCAAAATCGAACAGCACGACCGGCCGCCTGCATATCTCCAACGCCTCCATCGGCATTCCTCTTCCCCAGTTGACGATTTCCACACCGACACTTCAAACTGTTGACTATTCAACAATTGAACCTAGAAATGTGGAACGACTCCACTATACTTGTCGCACTTTGCTTTCAGAAGGCGGCGCTGCCGCGCCCCAACGAAAGGTGCAATTATGTCTTTTGCCATCATAACCGACTCCACGTCGGACATCTCCCCCGCCCGCGCCCAAGAGCTCGGCATTTACGTGATTCCGCTGCATGTGATTATCGAGGGCGAGGACCTGCTCGACCAGGTGCAGATTAC
>ERZ1035032.826-NODE-826-length-22114-cov-7.785303_pt1 | contig 22114 bp, 26 predicted proteins | sample MGYA00520693_ERZ1035032 | MGnify/ENA primary metagenome ERZ1035032 (study PRJEB33766, sample SAMN09781740) | gut metagenome | biome: gut microbiome | host: Homo sapiens | place: Madagascar | study: EMG produced TPA metagenomics assembly of the PRJNA485056 data set... | reverse complement strand
ATATAATACTAATATAATTTATAAATATAATACAGAGCCATTGAGCCGATGCATGGAGAAATCCATGTGCCGGCTCTTTTATTTTTGAAGAAAGGAGGCAGCAGGTGTCAGCAAAGAAAAATCCACTATGTGATAAAGCGCATGAAATGTATAAGCAAGGAATGAAACTGGTAGACATTGCCGATGCCTTGGAAGTGCCTCCTGGGACGGTGCGCCGGTGGAAAAGTACGCATGGATGGGATGCCGAACGTTCGGCATCCGAAAGCGAACGTTCGGTTAAGAAAAAACAGGTAAAAAAGTATTCTGTTGACGACGGCACGAAGGATACTTTGCAGAATGATGAACTAACCCCAGAACAGCAGATTTTCTGCGTATATTACAGTCGAACATTTAATGCAACTCAGAGTTACCAGAGTGCTTATGGATGCCAGTATAGTACGGCACTTACAAACGGTCCTGCATTACTCGGAAATACTCGGATAAAAAATGAGATAGAACGTCTGAAGGAATTGAAGCGTCAGCAAATCGTTACAGGTACCGAGGACATAGTAGAACTACAGATGCGGATAGCATTTGCGGACATTGGCAATTACCTGACATTCAGTGAAAAAGAATATACGGATCCTGAAACACAGGAGAAAAAATCAATCAGTGCTGTCGATTTAAAAGCGTCAGTAAATACGGATACGCAGCTGATCCGGGAGGTGAAAGATGGAAAATATGGTGTATCCATAAAACTGGAAGATAGGCAAAAAGCAATTAACTGGCTTACGAAGTATTTTCTGATGCACCCTGAGAGCAAGTACCGGGCAGAATATGAAAAGAAACGTGCCGAAGCAAATGATAATAGCACAGAGGATATCCTGAAAAATATGCAGACTATAGCAGACATCCTGAAAAAACCGGTCGCCAACCGTAAGATAGAAGACTTTGAGGAGCAGGAAAATGAATAAACCGGCACCGTTCAGCGAACGGCAATATCAATATTTTCTGCGTTGTATGAGTAGCTGGTTCAACGTGGCGGAGGGCGGCAAGCGTGGCGGAAAGAATGTGCTGCAGACATTGATCTTCTGCACACTGCTGGAAACACATAAGAACAAGATCCATCTAGTAGCAGGGGTATCAAACGCTACCGCAAAATTGAATATTCTTGACTGCGATGGGTATGGTCTGCTGAATTACTTCGAGGGCAGATGCAGGGAAGGAAAATACAAGGACAGAGACTGTGTGTATGTGCAGACAAAAACCGGAGAGAAGGTCGTGCTGGTATCCGGTGGCGGAAAAGATGGCGACGAGAAGCTGATCAAGGGTAATACATACGGTATGGCATATGTGACAGAAGCAAACGAATGTCATCAGAAATTCCTGAAAGAGGTATTTGACAGAACATTATCCAGTTCTGACCGGAAGATATTCCACGACCTGAACCCTAAAGAGGAAGAACACTGGTATTACACAGATATCCTGAAATTTCATGAGAAACAGCAGGTACTGCATTCGGATTACGGCTATAACTACGGGCACTTTACTTTAGTTGATAATATGAGCATGACGGATGAGCGGATCCGGGCAGTGCTCATCACCTATCAGAAAGACACGGTGTGGTACCGGCGTGATATAAAGGGAGAGCGTGCGGTTGCAGAGGGAATCGTATTTCCTAAGTTTGCAAACAATAACGAGCCATATCTGTATGATGAGGAAAAAGATCCGCTAGTTGCAAGAGATGCATATGGCAAATTAATACATAAACCGTTCAAGGTAACGATGGGGATCGACTTTGGTGGAAATGGATCTATGACAACGTATGTTCTAAAACTGTATTTTAATAGATATCATGACATGCGGACAGCAGAAGAGGATTTTCTGCCATTGTCAAACGACATTGATGCAGACATGATCTGCAAAAAGTTTGTGGAGTTCTATATCCGATGCAGAGATAAATACGGGAGAATCGACTGGGTGTTCCCGGATAGTGCCAGCACAACAATGATAAACAGCTTGCGGAGTGCTGCAAAAAATGCAGGACTACCATATCAGAACATAAAGGGATGTCGAAAGAATGAAATATCGGAAAGACCAAGAACAATGGATAGGCTGTTAAATACCGGCCGGATAAAGATTAATCGGAAGTGTGAACATCTGCGAAAGGCAATAGGAAGCCTAAAATGGGACGAGGACCATCCAAACCAGCCGGAAGATAAAAATATAGGTAACTGTAATGACTGGTGGGATGCGGAATGCTACACCTGGTTGGATTTTGTGGAGTATGTAGACTTAGACAGGTAAAGTTGCACCGGTGCAACAGAAGGAGAAGAACATGGAAGGATGCGTTAAAAATTTCTTACAGACAAAGGGATATACAGTGAATGATAATGCACTGGGGAAAATTCAGATATGTGATGACTGGTATAGCAACAGAGTAATTGAGAATTTTCATAAGCGCAAAACGGTTAATGGACAGCAATATGAGCTGACCAGATTAAATTTTGGCAAAAGATGCTGTTCGGATGATGCGAATCTGTGTGAGGTGTTGGAGATCAACGCAGGAGATGGAGATCAGTATGATTTTGTGAAAGATGTATTGCATAAGAATCAGTTCAATACACAGTACCGTAAGCAACTTGAAAAGACTTCAGCAGATGGAACTGTAGCATGCTACATCAGACTGGATAATGCAACTTTTATGGATGATAAAAGTGTAAAGGGTGGAGACATCAAACTGAACTACGTGGAGGCAGATGCATTCACTCCACTGACAGTGGAAAATGACATTGTGACAGAAGCTGCTTTTTCCGGGAGCACACTTGTCAAAGGAGAAAAGCAGACGACACTTGTATTGTTTACAGTGGACAATGGAAAATACATGGCAGAGACTCACGTTTTCAATAAAAAGGGAGAGGAAGTAGAAGAAAAAGCGGTAACAGCACAACTGGGAGAAGTGAAGCCATTTGCAGTAATGCGCAATGCAGAGGTAAACAACCTGGATGATATGATAGGGTATGGATTACCCAAGCTTTGGGATGCAATACCGGCACTAAAGGTAGTGGATTTGTGTTATAACGTTCTCTTCTCAGATTTGGACAAAGCAGAGAAGATTATCCTGGTGAATGAGTTGCTGTGTGAATTTGACGACGATGGAAAACCGAAACTGACACCGGAACAGAAAAAACTTTTTGTATTCACAGGCGAGAAGCTTCCGCAAGAAAAGGGAATGATCCAGGAGTATAATCCGGAGATCCGAGTGGATCAGATCACCAAGTCATTTGAGTTGGCACTGTCCCTGCTGTCCATGTCCTTTGGTTATGGTACGAAGAAATACAGCTTTGAGAATGGTCAGATTACCACGGCAACGGAGTATATGGGAGAGCGTCAAGATCAGATGCAGGAACTCAACCGACAGCGACAGGAGGCTATCCGGTACATACAGGATATCTGTAAGGCAGTGCTGTGGTTTGCTAACACATTCCAAGGTAAGTCCTTTACTCTGGATCAGGAGATCCTGGTAGACTTTGATGACAGCTATATTACCGATCGGGAGGCAGAATTGGAACGTAAGCGTAATGATGCGCTTTCCTTCGATATCCCTGAACTGACAATTTGGTATTTGATGGAGGCATATAGCCTGACAGAAGATGAGGCAAAGAAACTGGTAAAAGAAAAGCTGCAGGAGTAAGAGGACCAGCCTACCGGAGAGGATGAAGACTAATGTTGACAAATGAACAGGAAGAGATCATCGGCGAGGCATTGCTTCCTTTGTTTCAGTATTTGGAACACAGTGTGATCGTGGATGTGGCACAACGGATCCTGGCAACAATGGCATATTCAAGGACAGCAGAGATTGAAGCACAGCGCCTTCAGCAGTTAGGGTACAGTCCGACAAAAATACGGAAAGCGGCAATGAAACTGTTACAGTCAAACCCGGAATTCCGGAAAGAGGTTGCGAAGAATACTCTGGAACATAAGAAGACGGTGAAAAAACTGTTGAAAGAGATTCTGAAGGCGGCGGAGGCAGCAGGCGGACAGGTTATGCAGGAATCAGCAGACCTGTCCTATCTGGATGATCTGAGAACCTGGAAGCAGGCAGGGAAAGAAATTACAGATAATTCTTATCTGCCGCAGCTGGTTGAAGCTATACGGAAACAAACAAATGAGAATATGAAAAGCCTGGCTGGATCGACAGGCTTTAAAACCATGTCAGGTTTTGAAACGATGGAAAACCTATATCGAAGAGAGTTGGATAAGGCAATGATCAAGGTGTGTACCGGAATATTCAGCCGGGAGCGGGTGATCTATGATACAGTACATAGTCTTGCGGATAGTGGTCTACGTACCATTGACTTTTCTTCCGGCTACAGTATGCAGCTCGATACCGCGGTGAAACTGGCGGTGAGAACGGGGTCCGGTCAGATTGCCGCTAAAATCATGGATGAAAACATTACAAGGACTGGAGAAAACCTAGTATATGTATCCAAACACTGGGGAGCACGTAATACCGGTGATGGTCATGCCAACCACGAACAGTGGCAGGGACGGGTATATTACATCAAAGAGGGGGAGGACTACAGTTCTGAGGCAAGGCGGATAGGACAGGACTATATAACAGATCTGTGGAGGGCAACGGGATATAGCGCAGATGGGGATCATGAGAACGATCCTTTAGGCCTGCACGGGTATAACTGCAGACATAAGCATTATGTATGGTTCATCGGCAGTAGTCTTCCGGATGAGGACCCGCAGCCGGATCCCGTCACGATAGATGGAAAAACCTACGATTACTACCAGATTACACAGAAAATGCGGATGTTGGAAAGAAAAATCCGGGCATTAAAGCGTGAGAGGGAAGCAATGGCAGCACTGGGGCAGGACACCAAGGAAATCTCCGGAAAAATTAAGCAGAAGATCAAGAACTATCAGGATTTTTGTAAGGATGCGAAGGTAAAACCGGATATTAACAGATTGCGATATGAATGTAAAACATCAGATCTGACGAAGACGAAAGCCTGGGAAAAATATAATAATATGACAGAATCGGAAAAAGCTGATACTTACAGAGTAGATAGCAATGTCGTGGATATGGATTATATTAATTCCGCAGAGTATCGTAAAAAATTTGATTCTTTTTCCGATAATTCAGAGCTTAATAATCAGATATATACTGTGGCAAAACAGATTCTTCAGCACAGAAGTGGCACGGATTTTGAAGACATGTATCTGATACATGCGAAGAGTGGAACGATAGAAGGATCACAGACTGAAAGTGCAGATATTTTACAGGTAGATTACAATGAATCATTGAGAAATGCTATAAAAAACAACAAGGAGAAAGAACTTATAGCAATACATAATCACCCGACTAATATTTTGCCAGATGGAGCAGACTACGTAAGCCTTGGATACAGAAAATACAGGCAAGGTATTATTGCAACACATAACGGGAAGGTGTATACTTATAGCGTAGGGGATAAGCCTTTTACATCAGGAGTACTTGATAGAAGGATATATAAATATCATGGGGCACCTCATTATTTGTCAATGGAGGAAGCACATGTTAAAGCATTGGAAACCATGATGGAGGATTATGGAATAGAGTGGAGAGAACTGAAATGAAGGGAAAAGACTTAAAGGATGTTGTAAAAATATATAATGATACTCCGGAAGAAAATGAAAAAAAACTGAAAGAAGAGGAAGAAAAGTCTGCCAAACTAAAAGAATGGGTTTTGGAGTAAAAAAATATTGAAACAAACATAAGTTTGCTTTATAATACATCTTGTGAGACACTTAAGCCAACCAAAAGGAGAAAGTTGGTAATATATGAGTTCTAAGTGGTGCAAATGCCCGAAATGTGGTAATCCGCACTTCTTAAAAGTGTTGCCGAATACGAAGATATGTAATTTTCCGGCATACTGCAAGAAATGTAAAAATGAAATAGTGATCAATGTAGAGCCAAGAGCCGATGTGATCAATTCCAAGTGAATTGATCCTTGGCTCTTTTTTTGTTCTACGATGGCGGAATAGAGCAGAGGCAGCTCACCGGGTTCATACCCCGGAGGTCGCAGGTTCGATCCCTGCTTCCGCGTTTATCCCATATCGCAGAAAGTGCGATTCACAAAATATTTTAGGAGGACAATATGAAGAACATTTTTGAAATCATGAAAGAGTATGGCTTGGAAGTGCCTGAGGATAAGAAAAAGGACTTTGAAAAAGCTGTACTCGAAAATTACAAGACACAGACCGATTATGACAACCAGACCAAGAAGCTGGACGCAGCGAATGAAACCATTAAGGCTAATGATATTGCAATGAAAGATTTGCAGACCCAGTTAGATGGATTCAAGGATGTGGATGTCACAGGGCTCAACAAACGAATCAGTGATCTGGAAGAGGAAAAGAAGAATATTCAGAAAGATTACGATTCTAAGATTGCGGATCGGGACTTCAGCGATCTTGTAAAGGAAAGTATTGCCGCTGCTAAGGGAAAGAATCCTAAGGCAATTATGGCTCTGCTGGATGTAAATGCGCTGAAAGCATCCAGAAACCAGAAAGAAGACATTGCCGCAGCATTGAAAACTTTAACAGAAGCAGAAGACAGTAAAATGCTCTTCGGAGAGCCGGAGCCTAATCCGGTAGGAACTGGAAATCTGATTGGACAAGTGCATAAAACCACCGGCCAGTCAACAGACACCCTTAAGGATGCACTTAAGGAGAAATATAAATAAGGAGAATAAAAAATGGCTTTAACATTAGCGGAAGCAAAAGTCGGAATGGCTGACAAAGTAGATCAGAATGTTATTGATGAATTCAGAAGAGCATCCCTCTTGCTTGATATGCTTACATTCGATGATTCTGTATCCCCTGGAACCGGTGGCTCTACGCTTACTTATGGATATATGAGATTAAAAACACCGTCTACAGTAGCTGTGCGTTCCATCAATACTGAGTACGCACCTAACGAGGCAAAGAGAGAGGAAGCAACCGCAAAGGTGATTATCCTCGGTGGATCCTTTGAGGTAGACCGTGTTATTGCAGAGACCGGAGGCGCTATTGATGAAATCGACTTCCAGATCAAGGAAAAAACCAAAGCAGGAGCAAATTATTTCCATAATCTCGTAATCAATGGAACATCTGCTGCATCTGGTACAGGATATGTTACTGGAACATTTGACGGTCTCAAAAAAATCTTATCCGGTTCTGACACAGAATACACATCTGCGGTTGACATCTCTACCAGTGCATTGATGGATAGCAACTACAATGCTTATCTGGATGAACTGGATGGGTTCATCAGTAAGTTGGCAGAAAAACCGGATATTCTGCTGATGAACAATGAATTACTGACAAAGACAAGAGCAGCAGCAAGACGCGCGGGATTCTATGAAAGAAGCGTGGACGGTTTCGGCAGAACCGTGGAGAAATATAACGGCATTCCTATGATGGATGTTGGACAGTATTATAATGGCACCAAGACTGTTGATGTGATCGAGACAACTACCCCCTCTGCTACAGCATACGGTGAAACAGCGATTTATGCGGCAAAACTGGGACTCAATGCATTTCACGGAATTTCTGTTGACGGCAGCAAGATGGTACATACCTATCTTCCTGATCTGAATGCACCTGGTGCAGTAAAGAAGGGTGAAGTTGAAATGCTTGCGGGTGCTGTTTTAAAGAATAGTAAGATGGCAGGTGTTCTTAAGGGAATTAAGGTAAAACCTAAGACAGCAGGCTAAGAGAAAAGAGGAGGGAGCAGTATGTCTTACATAACGTGGGAGCAATACGGCTCCCTTTATAATAGCATCACGGACGAGAAGGAATTTAACCGATTATCCAAGTTGACAGAGATTAAGCTGAATGCAATTACGCATATGCGGGCAAAGAGATTTGAAGAGGCATATGACGAGGATGTTGCTACGGACTTTCAGCAGCAGGTACATGTGCAGATCCAGGATACATTTTGTCAGCTGCTCAATACTATGGCTGTGCAGGATGCATCTGGCATGGGAACCGGTATTGCATCTGTAAGCAATGATGGGTATTCAGAGTCTTACAAGGTTACAACAGCGCAGGAGAAGGAAACACAGCTAACCTCTGTAATACGTTCCGGACTATCCGGTACGGGACTGGCAGGTGCGCTATGAGTGTTCTTTTTACGGATACTATGACAGTCTATAATTTTCATAGAGATCCGAAGACAGACGAAGAAGTATGGCTCAGATCAGTAGTGAAGGGAGTTCAGTGGCGTCACAATAAAACGGATGTAACATCTTCCGGCGGAGTGCAGACGGAAAGCAAGGTTGAGAGCATCACGGTGGACTTCCAGAGGGGATATGGCAACAAACCTTACCTGGAGCCGCAGAAATTCCGGAAGTTGTCAGCGGAAGAGGCAGCAGAGTACTGGACACTGGATGTACGAACAAACCAGGATAAGCTGGTCCTGGGAGAATCAGAAAAAGAGATAGGAGAACACTATCGCCTGACGGATCTGAAAGAAGATTTCCAGTATGCAGTTACAGTTACGGAGGTATCCGACAATCGTGGAAGAATTCGACTGAAGAACATAAAAGTTGTGGGAAGGTAAAGTTGCACCGGTGCAACAGGTGAAATATGGCAAAAACTGGATTTCATTCTCTGAAAGTAACTCGTAATTTCGATCCGGGTGTATGCATAAAGACATTGGGACTGGAAGAAAAAGGTAGGCTGCAACAGATCTGCGCGAATGAAATATTGAAGTTATCAGATCCATATATCCCATTAGCTGATGGTGGACTTAGTTTAAGTGGACACATAGAAAATGATGCAGATGTTGTGTGGAATAAACCGTATGCACATTATATGTGGGAAGGCATTGTCTATGAGGATCCGGACCTGCATTGCGCGGGTTTCAAGACAGACAATGGTTGGAGATCCAGAAAAGATGTAGATAAGGTGCCTACAAAACGAAGCCTGGAATATGGTAACGGTACACTGCGCGGGGCACACTGGGCAGACCGTATGCTGCAGAATGGCGGACTTGAAAAGATAGAGAAGAAACTTCAGGAGGAGTTGCTAAAATGACGGTATCACAATCCATTATCAAATGGCTGAAAGAATTCTCTCCAGAGAGTATGAAACATATCGACACAGATCGGATGCGCAGCAATGTCAATTTTGCGTTAGTCAAGGAACCTATGACTAATGTGAGAAAGTATATCAGCGGAGTCGAAATCCACAAGGACTACTATCAATTCGTGGTAAGACTGGATACTCAGACGGATAAAAGCTGCATCGAAAACGGAAGCTGGATGGAGCAGTTAACGGACTGGATCGAGGATAGGAACCGTAACAGAAACTTTCCTGATATCCAGGGTGGAACCGTCAAAACAGTAGGAGTATCAAGTCCGTTTTTTATGGGAGAGAATGGGCAGAACGAAGCATTATATCAAATGACAATTTTTATCGAATATAAGAAAGGAGCTCAGGTAAAATGAGAGAAGATTTAAGGCATTACATTGACACCACTATGGGAGCCGAAGAACAGAAGTATGCACTGCTGGGCGATGGTGTAGAATCCCTCACAGAGGAGATGAACCCGGAAGAGGATACGAAGCACTATATTAATATGGCAAAGGCGTCCAATAAGGTAAAGTCCTATCAGAGAGCATTTGATGTGGATAAGGAGGATTGTGAGGATGATGATGTACAGAAAATGATCGATAAACTGGTGGATGATCTTCCTGTAGGCGCAAAGGCTCACACATCTTTTATAAGACTGCGCTTAAAAGATGCGGTACAGGGTGAGGAGAGAACCTATAAAGCAATCAAAGTGCCGTGTACAGTATCTGTTACTTCTAATGGTGGAGATGGCGGGGATTACGTTCACAATGTACTTAGTGTAAAGCAGGCTGGTGATGATATCAAAGGTAAATTTAATATCGAAACCAATACATTCACTGCTGATTCCGCAAAATAATACAGGTGTTAATCAATATTAACATATGTGGTGGACGCACCTCTCTGTCGTCCATCACATTCAGAGAGGATGGTAGTATATGGAAAAAATTAATGCTATTAAGGGTGGCACAGAAGTACAGGTAAATGACAATGGCGATACGATTGTCTGCAATTTTGGAAGTCAGGAATTCTATGCAGATTTCACAGAACTGATAGATAATCTGGAAAAAGTTAAAAAATATGTAGCCGCAGAAGAATTTACGAGAAAACCGGAAATAGAGCAGCTTCGGATCATGATTGGAAAGACTAACGAGATCATGTCTGACATTGACAGAGTGTTTGGAGAAAGGACCTGCAAGAAGGTATTTGGTGAGATTACGCCGAGTCCTATCCTGATTACTGATTTTTTTGATCAGATCATCCCGATTGCACAGAGATATGCAAACGGAAGAAATAAGGAACTTTGGGAGAAATACAGCAGAGAAAGAGATGGCGGAAGCATAAATCACAACAGGAATCGTCAAAACCGAAGACACCATAAATAGTGGGGGAGTCATATGTTTAATATTATGTTGGATCAGCTTCCGACAGATTGGAAAGGATATCCTATTTCGGCTTCTTTCCGGACGGGAATAAAAATGTCCATGTGCATGTCGGATCCTGATTTATCGGATATGGAGCGATTTTATATTGCATCGTACTTGCTTTTTCCAAAGAAATGCCCAGAACCGCAGGAAGCTGCGAAAGCGATTGAATGGTTTATGACAGAATTTAACCATGACAACTATCAACAGAAGAAAAACGAAGATATTATCATGGACTGGGATATGGACCAGTGGAGAATATATGCGGCCTTCCGCAACCAGTATCATATAGATCTGAATAAGGCAAAGATGCACTGGTTTGTATTTATGGGACTGTTGGGAAATCTCCAGGAGAGCTCCCTGACACATGTAATGGACATACGGCAGAAAAAGATTACTTCAAAAATGTCGCAGGAAGAGAAAAACGCATATAGGAGTGCCAAAAAGATATTTGCTATTAAGGCACCAAAGGATGAGAAAATCACACCTGAGGAGCAGGCAAGAATAGATGAATTTATGAAATATGCAAAAATCAATAAGTCGACAGAGAGCCAGTGAGCCAGTTGATACCGTATAGGTGTCAGCAGGCTCTTTTTTGATTAAGGAGGCATCATGGCAAAGTACGATACTGAGATCAGGTTACATTCTGATCTGGACAATTCAAAACTGGATAAGGGTGCTGAACACATCGAAAAAAAGCTGGATGAACTGGAGGAGAAAGCCAAGGATACCAGCCTGACACCGGAGGGATGGTCAAAAGAAGACTGGGATAAATTCGAGAAGAATTTTGACAGTATCATGGAGCGGAATAAGAAGAAAGCAGAAGAGGCAGCGGCAGAAATGGCTAAGGCCAGCGCTGCAGTAGGCGAAGCAACGATTCCACAGGATACTGTAGGGTATCAGCAGTATAATTCAGATGCAATCATGGCTCAGATTGACCAGCAGGCCAGTGCAGCTGATAAGGTCAGCGAAAAGGAAGAGAAGATTGCAGAGAAGATCAGGGAGCAGCAGGCAGCAGAACAACAGCTGATTGATATAAAAAACAATGCTGTGGTAGCTGATCAGAATATGGTTGCCCTGATGCAGGAACAGGAGCAGATCATAGAACGGATGGCACTGTTGAAAAAGGCTGGAGTCACGGACGGATATCAGGAATATGATGAGCTGTCTGCCAGACTAGCAGAGATCAACAAAGAAGTCCATACGATCCGGAATGGTTTTTCTGAACTGGAATCCAAGGGAAGAAAAGCACTGGACTCCTGCGGAACCAGTGCAAAGAAATCGGGGAGCCTGTTATCTACAATGGCAAGCCGCCTGAAGGGAATTCTGCTGAGTCTATTTATATTTAATTGGATATCTAAGGGATTCAATGCAATGGTATCCGCAATGAAAGAAGGCTTCCGGAATCTTGCTCGATATTCCAAGGACTATAATGCACAGATGTCTGCACTGAAAAGTAGCTGCGCCCAGTTTAAGAACAGCCTGGCAGCAGCATTTGAACCTATCGTCAATATGGCTATCCCATATCTGGTAAAGCTCATTAACTGGCTGATCAAGGCGGCGGATGCAATTGCCCAGTTTATGGCAATCCTGCAAGGGAAAAGTACTTATACTCGGGCAAAAAAGCAGAATATTGATTATGCTAAGTCGTTGGACACTACTACGAAGTCTGCAAAGAAAGCGCTGGCAGCATTTGACGAACTGAATGTCCTCAGCGACCAAGGTGGAACTACGGCAGGTGGAGGAGAACTGACCGGTAAGGATGCTTTTGAAGAAGCTTCTGTGAATCCTAAAATGGTGGAAATGCTGGAGAAAGCGAAGAAACTGCTGGAGATTATAAAACCACTGGCTATATTTATTGGAATCACTCTGCTTGCATGGAGAATAGCTGGTCTGCTGAAAGATTTAGAAGAACTGGCACCATACTTGCCGGAGGTACTTGGACTTATGATGTTGATCGCAGGAGCCGCATTAATGGTATACAACTACGTGAAAATGTGGAAAAACGGTGTGGACTGGGAAGGTATTGTTGGATATGTTGCAGGACTGGCACTAGTGGTGACTGGATTATTGATATTGTTCGGACCGATAGCGGCAGGAATCGGGCTGATTGTCGGAGGAGCAGCCGGTCTGATACTTGCACTGAAGGATATCACAGAAAACGGTTTGAATGCCAAGAATATGACATTATTGCTGATCTCTGCCGGTGCAATACTGGCAGGTGTGTTTATTACACTTGGTGGGGCAGCTACTGTTGTTGTTGGGGCTGTAATGGCTGTGATAGCGGCTATTGCCGGAGTGGTGGTATGGGCTGGAAATGGTGAAGAGGCTCTTACTACATTGAAAGACATGCTTGGCAAACTGGGAACGTTTGTAAAAAGTGTATTTGCCGGAGACTGGAAGAGTGCGTTTGATGCAATTATAGGATTCGCGAAGGATGCTGTGAATATGGGAAATATCATAGCAGAATCTTTTGCAAATGGATTCATAAAAGCTATCAATTTTATTATTGACGCTATTAATTCGCTGAGCATTGACATCCCAGACTGGGTACCATTTGGATGGGGTGGAAAGAAATGGAGCCCTAACATTCCTAACTGGAATGCACAAGTATCACTTCCTCGTCTGGCTAATGGCACAGTGATTCAGGGCGGTAAGCCATTCGCGGCAATTCTCGGAGATCAGCCAAGAGGGCAGACCAACATTGAGACACCGTTAGCAACTATGATTGAGGCATTTAAGCAGGCGCAGGCGGAAAACGGTGGTGGTACATATACATTTGTAGCGAAGTTGAATGAGCGGGAGATCTTCCGGGAAACGGTGCGGCAGGATCGGATGTACAAGAATACACATGGACAGAGTGCATTTATTTAGGAAGGAGGGAGAGCAATGCCGGGAAAATTCAATGGATGGCTAATTAAATTTGGAGACGTGACTCTCCCTAATTCATTTCTGCTGGCCGATGGATGGGAGAGTACTCCAAACCAAAGAGTGGAAATAGATGCCTACAGAGATGCAAATATTTTGTTGCATAGGGAAACGTCTCCGAACTTCAAAACAAAATTAAAACTGAATATTCGGGAAATGAATCTTGAGGAACGGATGGCATTTGATAATGCAATTGGTCTTGCAACTCTTCCGACGACGGAAAAGAACCAGCGGAGGGTAAGATGCACATATTGGAATGATGAAACTTTGGAATACGCCACAGGTGCTTTCTACATGTCTGATACTACTTATACAATACATACATTGAGCGAGGATGAAAAAGACATCGAATACAATGAATTTACACTTACATTGACGGAGTATTAAATGGAGAACAGTATTCAGAATCTGTTTTATGATGATTCGGTAGAAAAACAGTTAATAATTGAATATCCGGTGTCAGGCACAACTCTGACCAATGCTGAATACCAGACAGAGACCATGACGATAACAGAGTCCATATGCGATGAGCAGGAGTTGCGATTTGGGTGCTGTAATGCATCGTCCTTTGAAATAAAGGTGTTGGATACGATAGAAAATTTCAAAGGCAAGAAAATGAAAGTGTCAACTCTGCTTGCAGGTCAGGACGAACCCTATCAGTTGGGGGAGTATAAGGTATATTCGGACAAACCGACAGCTGACAGAATGTATAAAGATATCGTAGCTTATGATGCCATGTACGACATCCTGAATGCAGAGGTATCCAGGTGGTATAACAGCCTTGCATTTCCGATGAAACTCAGGGCATTCCGTTACAGTTTTTGTGCCTATGTCGGCGTGGAGCAGGAAGAAATCACGCTGGTTAACGATGATATGGTAATAGAAAAGACCATAGATCCCGAAGAACTCTCGGGGAAAACGGTAATCGAAGCCATCTGCGAAATCAACGGCTGCTTTGGACATATCGGCAGAAATGGAAAATTACGATATGTGGTGCTGGAGCAGATGATAGAAGGGCTGTATCCGGCGGATGATCTGTATCCGGCAGATGACCTTTATCCTGCAGATCCGATGGGCACCACAGAGGTATCTCGTAGCAATTATATCTCTTGTCAGTATGAGGATTTTATCTGCCAGCATATTGATAAGCTGCAGATCCGGCAGGAAGAAAACGACATCGGGGCTATCTCCGGTACCGGCAATAACTGTTACATCATAGAGGACAACTTTTTGGTGTATGGCAAGTCTGCTGCAGACCTGCAGATCATCGCAGACAACGTCCTCGGCGTGATCGGTGTCGTATGGTACCGTCCGGCACAGGTGGAAGCCCGGGGCAATCCCTGCCTGGAGGTGGGTGACGGTATTCTGCTACACACCACGCGGGAAGATGTGTACACCTACATCTTACAGCGAACCCTGAAAGGCATCCAGGCACTCCGGGACAGTTATACAGCGGAGGGTGAGGAGTACAGGACCGGACAGGTCAACGGGCTGCAGAAGCAGATTATCCAGTTAAAGGGAAAAACAAATGTGCTTACCAGGACGGTGGATGAAACTCGTCTGGAAATGAAAGATATCAACCAGAATCTGTCTGCACAGATCAGCATCAATGCACAGCAGATCCTTACCAAGGTATCCAAGGACAATATCGTTTCAGAGATCAATCAGACTGCGGAAAGCATCAAAATCAAGGCAGAGCGGATAGACCTGGTAGGTGTTGTAAATGCGGATGAACTGGTCAGCAAGTATGCCACCATTGAGACGTTGAGTGTGACAAAACTGGAACTGAACAACCTGATTGCCACCAAGGCAACCATTGACTCTCTGAATGCTGTCAGTGGCCGCGTGGGGAGCCTGGAAGCAGATCATGTGACAGTCTCTGATCTGAATGGTGTAAGCGCCCGTTTGGGAACGGTAGAAGCCAACTATATCAGCGCCGGAACCGTAAAGGCTAATTACATGGAAGTAGCCAACTGGACATCCTCCGGTGTGATCAAGGCGGAGAGAATCAGTGCAGCTACTATCGTTAACAAGCTGTCCAGTGTGGACCTGATCAGCGTACGGGCAATGAGCATATCGGGATACGTAAATTATAAAGGAACAGTAGTAGCATGGCGGACCAAGAGCATCAATGGAACTGTCATTACCTATTTGGGACCGGAGGATTAAGAATGAGCAATTTAGAAATCAGGGAATTTAGTCAGGCAATTACAAATTTTGTGGATAGTTCCGGGTTGCCGGAGGAGGTCAAGCGTATGGCTCTGCAGGAGGTGCTGACACGTCAGGAGCAGAAAGCCAGGGATGCATTACTGGCGGAGATTGCGGCTCGGGATGCCGAGGAGCAGGAGGTGAAGCAGGATGCAGAAAGCGTATGAACCTACAGTATGGAAAAATAAACCATCGATTGATACTCCGCTGAATGAAACGAATCTGAATAAATTGAGTCAGGGTGTGAGCGAGATTGATAACCGCGTGATTACCTTGAATCTGACCAAGTTTGAGAAGAAGGATGCACAGTCCTGTGTCAAAAAGATCGAGTATGACAAGGCGACAGGTAAGTTTACCATCACAGCGGTCTCCGGCGCGCAACAGGTCATCGATACCATGCTGGAAAAACTGGCGGTCAATTTTGACTACGATCCCACAGCACAGCAGCTGATCATCACGCTGGATGATGGCAGTAAAAAATACGTGGATCTGTCAGCACTGATCACACAGTTTGAGTTTGTAGATTCGGACATCATTTACTGGGCTGTGGCCAATGATGGCAAGGTAAAGGCAGACATCAAAAATGGCAGTATTACTGGTGATAAACTACAGCCTAATTATCTGGCAGATATTACGGTTCAGGCTGAAAATGCAAGCGCCTCAGCAACAGCGGCGGCCAAGTCAGCCACGGCGGCAGCAGGATCCAAAACGGCAGCAGCCCAGTATGCAGAAAATGCAAGGGTATCTGCAGAGCAGGCAGGGATATCAGCTGATAATGCCAGTGCAAGCGCCACAGCGGCAGCAGGATCCGAAACGGCAGCAGCAAAGTCAGCGGAATCTGCGCAGACCACCAGCAAACACGCAGAGGATTTGGTGGAAGATGTCACACAGAAAATGGAGAACGGTCAATTTAACGGTCCTCAAGGCATTCAGGGTCCGAAAGGTGATAAGGGAGATAAAGGAGACAAGGGGGATAAAGGGGATCCTGGGGAGAAGGGTGATCGTGGAGACAGTGGGGTGACAGTGCCAATAAACGGTATGTTTACCCTGTCTGGGGACGCAGAGGGGAACCTGTGGGCGTACTACGCAGATGACACGACACCCCCACAGTTCGAAGTAGACGAAGAAGGAAACATATATTATTTAACACCAGATGCATAGGAGGATGGATTATGTCAAAAATGTTGATTGGAAATTTTAAAGGGCCACAGGGAAAGCAGGGCATTCCTGGACCGCAAGGAAATCAAGGAGAACGTGGAAACAGGGGCTCACGCTGGACAGAAGGTACCGCGATTACCGGGACAAGCACCACACCTACAGTATTTAGCGGCACAGGAATATCGGATGCACTTGCAGAAGATATGTATCTTAACACAGATACCGGAAATGCATATCGTTGTACGACTGGCGGAGAGGCTACGGTAGCAAAGTGGGTGTACGCCTGCAACCTTAAAGGCGTTAAAGGTGACCCTGGCACAAAAGGAGACCCGGGGGTGAAAGGCGATCCCGGGGAAAAAGGAGAAAAAGGAGATCCTGGGGAGAAGGGAGAAAAAGGGGATCCAGGAACTGCATCCACTGTGGCGGACGAGATGACAGTGGCATTTACAGAGGCAGCCAGCCGGACAAATATTACCACCGGCGAAAAGATGTCTGTGATTATGGGGAAGATCAGGAAGTTTTTTGCCGATCTGACAGCTCCGGCATTTGCTCAGATGATCACCACAAAGGAGGATCTGCTGGCTACCAAGGTGACCGGATACGTGCCGGATGCCAAGGCGGTAGCAGATGGATTTGCTGATGTAAATAGGAATTTAAGTGTCAGGTACAACGCTGACACCGATACTGTGCAGATCTATTACAATGGCACCTGGACCGACTGGTCATCTGCAAATTTACAAGTGATTAACCTATTCGTTAATGGCAATTACGTAAATGGTTGCGCACTTGCTGGTAGAGCTGCTGCCACACAGACAATATCAAATTACCTTATAATTAATGGTCAGCCAAGTGGTGTGTTTGTCGGAATAATGATCAGTATACCTAATATAATAGATCATATTGTTGCTGGAAAGAAATTACATATTACATGTAAACTGGATAAATACGACTCCAGTTCGCTTCTACTTATTATAGATTCGGCGACAAATTCCAACCATAATTCCGGGAAGCAAGTAACAAAGACAATCAACACTACAATGACAGAATATGTCTTTGATCTTAAAAATTGCGGTTTTTCGGACACATACAAAAATCTGTTTGTCGGACTATATTCGTATGTAGGATGCCCTTACTATAATCTATACATCGAAAAAATGTGGCTGGCATGATTGTTTATAAAACTGCATCTATTTTAGTTACATAAGAAGTACCATAAGATGAAGTGCTCCACGAACCACTATTTGCTTCCAAGCAGATGTAATATCTACTGCTTAAATTTGCTGTATTTATGGTAAATGTTTTATTTGTACAGTTTTCAGAGATTAGTAACTGGGCTTGTACATTGTTAGCTGCATCTAAAATTTTAATGTACAAGCCTGGTATTGCCTGCTCCATATAGCGTACATAGCTATGTGTAACTACGCAGCTAATAGATTTAATATTTGTAAAATCAATAGCGTCAGTAAATTTCATCCTTGCTATGCCAGATGCACTTCCAAGACCTACGGAGTGCAATGATATTCTGCTTGCTTCAATATATATGGTACTCCCGGATGTCTTTTGTAATTCCGTGTATGCACCTGTAATACCGCTTCGCTCATCAAATGTACCGCTATTATATATCGATCCTGACCATTGTGCATAAGCCGGAAGCACATCTATCCATGAGCCATTATAATACACGGAGATATAATCGGTGTCAGCGTTGTACCTGACACTTAAATTCCTATTTAGCGCAGTAGATAGTAGATCAGAAGGCGGGCACGGCCTTAAACAGTGCCAGAAAGGAGTCCTGTTATGGGCTATATCAAATTTAAAAATAAAAAGACCGTACAGCTGGTCGTAGTATCAGAAGAGAGTCCTCATGTGATCCGGATCACTGGAGACAATCTCGTAGTAAATACCAACGGCTTCCGGCTCTACCTGGATGAGGGCTGCAAATACCCGCTGGACAACGGCGAGTATGAGGCATATACCACGCTGTACCGCAAAGGCGACGGCTGGTATGAGTTGTCCGATGACGGCTCTGTCTATACAGAGCCGGTTGCACCGGTGCAACCTGAGCCTACTGAGGAGGAGCTTGCAGAGCAGGCACGACAGCAGCAGATCAGTCAGGTGACGGCGCAGATCGATGGCCTTAAAGCACAGATTGCCGCCAGTGATTATAAAATCATCAAAACGTATGAGTACGATCTCCTTGGAGAACAGACAGAATATGATATGCAGGCTGTCCACGCAGAGCGGCAGGCTCTCCGTGACCAGATCAATAGCCTGGAGACACAGCTGGCAGATCTGACCGCAACCACAGAGTAGGAGGCTGCCTATGAGAGTGAGAGACGGTCCCGAACAATTACATAGTAACCAAGAGCCATGAGCCGATTGCTTCCTCCCGGAGGTGACCGGCTTTTATATTTGAGTGAGGTGCGACATGAATGAAACCGAAATGGAACATCGTCTTACAGAGGTAGAATCCAGATCAAAATCCAATACTCATAGGATTGATAAGTTGGAGAGAGTGACGGAAGAAATACATACGATGTCAAACACGATGATTCAGCTGGTGGAGGAAGTAAAACACACCAATGAGACGGTCTCCAGCCTTGATCAAAAGGTTGAAAAAATGGATGGCCGTGTGGATGACATGGAGCGTGCTCCGGGGAAAGAGTGGAGTAATGCAAAGAGAACAGTATTTAATACTGTGGTAGGAGCAGTGATAGGCTTTTTAATTGCTGGCCTGATGTGGGCAGCAGTGCAGGCATTTTTAATATAAGGAGGATACGAGTTATGAGTACAAGTACAATCATGGTAATTATTTTGGCAGTGCTGACGGCATTGGTAGTAGGAACCTTTTTATGGGTTTACATCCGCGATAAGACGATTGATGAGATCAGAGTGGATGTGTATCACCTGTTTCTGAAGGCAGAACATGCATTTAAAGAGTCGGGTTCCGGAAAGCAGAAGATGAAGTATGTAGTAAGTCAGGCGAGAAGGCTTTTACCGTCGTGGCTGCAGTATTTTGTCACTGATGAGTTTTTAGAAAGCGTTATAGAAAAGTGGTTCCGATCGGTGAAGGATCTGCTGGATGACGGCAAACTGAATGGATCAGAGGAGGGAGCAGAATGAAAAAGGCATTATCAAAAGGACCGGATATTTCCAAACACAATGAAAATGTTAATATCAAAAAAGTGCGTGATGCTGGGTATAAGCCTATAGGTATTCGCGCCGGATACGGGAAAAATAACGTGGACGAGAAGTATGTGAGTAATGCACTTGCCTGTTTTAATCTTGCAGTACAGGTGCTGCTCTACTGGTTTTCGTATGCGTACACGGTAGCAATGGCAGTGGCAGAAGCAGAGTTTTGTATCACTCAGGCTAAAAAGTACTGGAGCAAATGCCCTATTGCATTTGATTTTGAGTACGACTCTGTAAATTATGCACGTAAGAGAGGCGTGAATGTCACCAAACAGCTAGCTACAGATATGGCAATTGCATTTTTGCAAAAGGTCAAAGCAGCCGGTTATCTCCCGGTGATTTATACCAACAAAGATTACCTTAATAAATATTTTGACATGAACCGGATCGTAAAAGCACTGGGAAAGGTATACGTATGGTATGCACGTTATACATCCAGTCTGTCAGCGGCGGAGATTGACCTTGCGGATATTTGGCAGTATACATCATCAGGAGTTGTGCCTGGAATCAGTGGTAAATGCGATATTAATATCTTTTATACAGACTTTGAAATGGTGTCTGTTCCGGCAGCCCGCGAGGAAGTATGTAACATCAACATCCAGAATTTCCAACGTTCCGCGAATGCGGATGGTTACCGGGATGCACAAGGCAGAAAGCTCAAAGAGGATGGCAAAGATGGTCCAAATACCCAGTATGTAAGACGTCTGATCTGCCTGCAGGCAAAGAGATATGGACTAACCTATAAGGTGGGATCCACAGGAGAAGTAGTTAAATGGTGGCAGACACGTTGCAATGAGATTCTGGGGCATAACCAGGATGGGGACGGCAGATATGGAAAAGATGCGAGAAAAGAGACCGTTGCAGTGCAGGACAAGCTGAACCTGGTAAAAGATGGAAAAGTTGGATACAACAGCATCCAGGCAGCATTCTATAATTGACGGAATGTTAATTATATGATATTGTATAAATGCACGTTATTCAGTTTTAGCAAAAAGGCAAAGAGTGTTGGGAAAACTCTTTGCCTTTTTTATTTAACTAGGAAGTTATCAGTAAAATTTGATGATGAAACAAATTATCTTCAAGTGCTCAAAAATGGCGAATGGGTTAATTTCGCACAATATAATACCGTCGTAGTAACACCTATTGCTAATAATAATTATACCGTTGTATGCGATTTATCTTATAATCCAGCAAGTAATACAATTGCTGGAACCATCACCGTTACAGTGAAATCTGCCAACAGTAACTGGGTAAATGTTGGGAATATTAACATATTACCAACAGAGCAGGTAGTATATGGCACGTATACATCCAGTTACCCTGAATTACGTATAGATAAATATGGAAATATCTATTGCGCAGGTGGTACAACGGGGCAAAATTATACATGGAACGTATCATATAAAAAAGCTGAATAATTATTTGAGACTGATTTTACGGATTTTCGCCGTACCATTTACGTTTGTTACTCCGTCGAACCACAAATAGTATGATCCGCTCAATCCCGATATATCTAATTCATTTGTACCGACTGATAAGGTGATGATATTTTCGGTAGACGGTTTTATTGATGGTGATGCAGTAAAACCAACAGCTGGCGCCCCAACGTTAAAGACAGATTCGCACTCAATCATTAGCTTGCTATAGTTTGTAATGTCGACAGTATTAGCCGATCTAAAACGTGGCTGAATGGTGCCACTTGTATTATTACCGACTCCCTTCATGGTAATATATTGATTGTCGACAGAGTAAGATGTACCGTATGATGCGTTAATCTGCGTAAATCCAGTGATTAAATCCGTAGCGAGACCAGTACCGGCGATGCCATCAAATAATACCGTAGCCTGGATCATTGCAGTCGCCCAGTCGATCCACTGGTTATCATAATAGATCTGCACTGTATCGGTGTCAGCATTATACCTGACGCTTAAATTCCTATTTAACCACAATTTTAAGTGATAAGCCGGATATTTGAAAATAAGTGATTAATTAGGCAAAAGAGGATTGTGAAAGCAGCCCTTTTTTTGTGTGTAAAAATAGTAGCTGTATTTCCAAGCACGGGGGTGCGAACCCCGGAGCCACGTATAATGGAAGAAAAGAAAGTGAGGATGCGCTGG
>ERZ1035032.817-NODE-817-length-22248-cov-7.592439_pt1 | contig 22248 bp, 18 predicted proteins | sample MGYA00520693_ERZ1035032 | MGnify/ENA primary metagenome ERZ1035032 (study PRJEB33766, sample SAMN09781740) | gut metagenome | biome: gut microbiome | host: Homo sapiens | place: Madagascar | study: EMG produced TPA metagenomics assembly of the PRJNA485056 data set... | reverse complement strand
CGCTGATAATCAAGCGTTAAGAAGATAGAGATTTTTTAACTGTCAAAGTCAGGAAGATTCCTGCTTGCCAAGAGTTCTGCGCCCTTATCAAGCCTCAGTTCCACTCCGGCCTTAAGATAAATCGTGCCACTCATGAACTGACCTGCCGGAACAATGACGGTTCCACCACCAGCCCTGCAGCAACTATCTATCGCCGCATTGATTATCAATGAATTATCGAATTCACCGCCGGAAACTGCACCCATATCGGTTATTTTCAATGACATTTTGCTGCTACAGCCTACCAATGCCAGAAGCGCTGCCGCCAATACCGTAAACTTCTTCATGATTATCCAAGTGTTATCAAATTATCCAACAAACCAGGCCACACCAGCGGCCTACGAAAAAAGCGTTTCAAAACTCTCGTTTCAAAACGCCCTCGTGTTGAGATACCACGACTCGAACGTGGACTAAGTGAACCAAAATCACTTGTGCTGCCATTACACCATACCTCAATTCAACTTGGCAAAGATAGGATTATTTTCCTTTATCACCAAACGTATTTCCCGCCATGCGGACAAAATCCACATATCTTTCACCTGCAAAGCCTTTTTTCCCGACCTTGACAGTCATCGGAAGCAACTGCAGGTCGAACGAATCCAGAACACTTTCCAGAGGAGAAACTCCCCTGCGGACAGCCGAATCATCATAAAGAGAAATGAACAGCACCCTCATTTTCCGATTTGCTGACATGAGTCTTGTCAATGCTGCAAGAGACTCCCTGCAATGCTGGCACTTGGCATCGAAAAAGAAAATGTATGTATCCGACGGCAGGCGGCGGAGATTCCAGACACGGGACCTTGCATTGACCTTGACCGCTTCCGAAGGAAGTTCCGAGGCGCTCAGGATAGAATCCGGAACGCCGCCGGCAGCCAGTGTTCCGTAGATTTTCAAGTCCGGCAAACACGAACCTGGCATTGACCTGGACAGAAGGTCCGACATCGTCCTGGCGTAGCCGATGACATTGACAGTATCGGCAGGGGTATCCCAGATGTCCGGGCGTGACAATATATACTTGTCAATGAGATATTTGTCGGCCTCCTTGTATCTGCCGTCATATTTATCTGACATCCAGTAGAATACGTCACCGATAGTCTCTTTGAAAGCAGCAACGTCAGGCAGAGACTGAGAGGCAATCCTGTCCGTCAAGGCATTCACATCATCCACTTTGAAATCATCTCCCAGACTGCCGAAAATCCTGTCAAGCAAAGCATTCGATTCATCACTTCCGTACTTGTAATCATCTGAAGCATAAATATTTGCCAGCATTGACTCGAGAGCCGGAACATCCAGACGACGACCGAGAATGACATTGTCCTTCCCTATCAGGAACATCTGCGGGGTCTTAAGTACGCCGTACTTGAGTTGGAAATCCGACTTCACTTCTGGGTCCCAGAGATGATGGACATCCACCATAGGCGACTTGATATCGAGACGCTTGTCCCTGTACTCTCGCCACGAAAGACTGTCAGCCCCAGTATAGACCGCATAAAGCTCCAGCGGATGCTTTGATAATGAGAGACTTGTGCACAACATGACCGAAGTCACGAGGCAGTCCGGACAGCCGGTGTCATAGAAATAAAGTATGCTGTAACGCTTGGACAGAGCGCCGAAAAGAGTCAAAGAATCGCCGCGGGAATCCTCCATTTTCAATGCCGGAGCACGTTCGCCGATGAGGGAACTCCTGTTGAAATCCGCAAAAATCCGCGCATTCATAAGGTCAATGTCAGTTTTCATCTTGACCTTTCCGGTAAAGAACCATTTGTCTGCGATGTCTATTGCAACCGCCTCTGCACCCATCACCGGAGACGACATGTAATCGGCATATAATTTCAACGCAACATGCTGACGTACAATGGAATCCGTGCAGCTCTCAATGATAGCCGCGCAATCCTGCTTCTGGTCTTCCGGCCTGATTGCCTCAAGCGCACGGACATACTCATCCAGCTTCGCGTCGAGAGCCTTCAGAGCAGATGAATCCACCTGCTGCGCACCCGAAGTGATGCTGGTCAATGCCAGTACAACGGACAATATCATTATCCTAAAGTATCTCATGACGCTCATATAAATTACAGATTATCATTGACGTGAACTCGCGCCGAAGGCGGAACAAGTCATTGACATTGACCTGATTCCGACAGTGGCATTGACCTTGCCCTAGGCCTTTGCGGCCGGCAGGACGACGCCTTCCGGCAGGAAAAGCGAGGTGTTGCCGTGGTGCTTCAGGATGTCACGCACCGCTGACGATGAGATGTGCGCAAACTCCTGAGCTGTAGGGATTATGATGGTCTCGATGTCAGGGGCGAGCCTTCTGTTGGCGTCGGCTATTGACCTTTCTGTCTCGAAGTCGATCATATTTCTTACGCCACGGACGATGTGGCGGATTCCGAGTTCGTGACAGGTATCGATGGTGAGGTTGTCATACTTTATGATGCTTACCCCGTCAAGGCCCTTAACTGCCTGACTGATAATATCTATGCGCTGGTCCATATCGAAGAAGCCGCGCTTGTCCTGATTTATGCCGACGGCCACGATGACCTCGTCAAACATTGTCAGGGCACGTTTCAGAATATTCAGATGACCTGCTGTAAATGGATCAAATGATCCCGGAAACAAAGCTTTTGTCATACGTTTACAAACTATATCTGCCAGTCTATCGGGGACTTGCCCTCAGACATGAGAATTTCATTGGTTTTGGAAAAATGACGGCAGCCGAAAAAGGCGCCGCGAGCAAGTGGCGACGGATGAGCCGCCTCCAGGACATGGTGTCTGGAAGTGTCTATCAATGCCTTTTTGCTCCTTGCGAAATTGCCCCAGAGAAGGAAGACCACTCCGTCGCAATGCTGTGATATATAACTGATTACAGCATCGGTAAACTGCTGCCATCCGATAGCGCTGTGAGATGTAGGCTCACCGGCACGGACAGTCAGGACGGCATTGAGAAGAAGTACTCCCTGGTCCGCCCATTTGCGCAAATCAGGGCATCCGCTCATCTTTATCCCGAGGTCGGACTCTATCTCCTTGAAGATGTTTTTCAGGGACGGAGGGGCCGGAACATCAGCCGGAACGGAAAATGACAAGCCCATGGCCTGTCCTGCCCCGTGGTAGGGATCCTGCCCCAGGATGACGACCTTGACCTTGTCAACAGGTGTAAGCTCGAAGGCCTTGAATATCTCCCCTCCCGGAGGAAATATCTGCCGGCCTTCCGCCTTTTCTTTATGGAGATACTGTACCAGAGACGCGAAGTATGGTTTTGCGAACTCGTCCTTCAGCGCCTCTTTCCAGCTCTGTTCTATTCTGACGTCCATTACGCGAATATGAATCTGACGACATCCTCGATGTTGTTCACATACTGGAATGTCATGCCTTTGATGTACTTCTCATTGATATCCTCGATATCCTTTCTGTTGTCCTCGGAAATCACGATAGTATCCACGCCGGCTCTCTTGGCCGCAAGAATCTTCTCCTTGATCCCGCCGACAGGCAGGACTCTTCCGCGGAGCGTCATCTCGCCGGTCATCGCAATACCCTTTCTGACAGCGACTCCCCGGAGCGCGGACAGCATTGAGCTAACGAGTGTTATGCCGGCTGATGGACCGTCCTTCGGGGTTGCGCCTTCCGGAACATGCACGTGGATGTCTTTCTCGGCGAACTCTTTGGCGGTCATTCCTGCCATGTCAGGATGGGCCTTGATGTACTGGTATGCAATAGTTGCAGACTCTTTCATCACGTTTCCGAGATTACCGGTCATGCTGAGCGCACCTTTTCCTTCGCTGACTGAACTTTCGACGAAGAGGATTTCGCCTCCCATCTGTGTCCATGCAAGGCCTGTCACCACGCCGACTCCCTCATTTCCACTCTGTTTGTCATGGAAAGCCGTCGGCAGTCCGAGATATTCCTTGAGGTTTTCCTTCTTGATTACAGAAGGATAGTCCTCGTCCATGGCTATCTTCTTGGCCGTAACGCGGGCAATCTTCGCAATCTGCTTTTCAAGACCGCGGACACCTGATTCGCGGGTGTATTGGTCAATGATTTCAGCCATGGCAGCCTTGTCGATCTTCAGGTCCTTCTTGCCGATGCCGTGCTCCTCAAGTTCCTTAGGGACTAGGAATTTCTTGGCGATTTCCATCTTTTCCTCTGCAAGATATCCGGTAACATTGATAAGTTCCATTCTGTCGAGCAGGGCCGGCTGGATGGTCGAAATGTCATTGGCAGTGGTTATGAACAGCACGTGCGAGAGGTCGTAATCGACGTCCAGATAGTTATCGTGGAATGTGACATTCTGCTCTGGGTCAAGTACTTCGAGGAGAGCCGATGACGGGTCGCCCTTGAAATCGCTGCTGAGTTTGTCTATCTCGTCCAGGACCATGACAGGGTTTGATGTCTTGGCCTTGGCGATGCCGTTGATGACACGGCCCGGCAATGCGCCGATGTATGTCTTGCGGTGTCCTCTGATTTCCGCCTCGTCATGCATACCGCCCAATGCGATACGGACGTACTTCCTGCCGATTGCCTTGGCGATGGACTTTCCGAGGCTGGTCTTTCCTACTCCCGGAGGGCCGTAGAGGCAGAGAATCGGGGATTTCATGTCGCCCCTGAGTTTCAGGACGGCAAGGTACTCGATGATTCTCTCCTTGACTTTTTCCAGTCCGTAATGGTCCTCGTCCAGAACCTTCTGGGCGTGCTTGAGGTCAAGGTTATCCTTGGACATGTCGTTCCATGGAAGGTCCAACATGAATTTCACGTAGTTGTACTGGATGCTGTAGTCCGGAGATGACGGATTGTACTTCTCGAGCTTGGCGATTTCCTTTTCGAAAATCTCCTTCACTTCCGCAGAGCAATTCTTCTTGGCAGCCTCGGCACGGAGTTTTTCTATCTCCTCATCCCCGTCCATACCGAGTTCCTCCTGAATGGTACGGAGCTGATTGTTAAGGTAATACTCCCTCTGCTGCTGGTCGATTTCGTTCTTGACCTTGGAATTGATTTCCTGCTTGATTTTCAAGAGTTCGACCTGGGTGTCCAAGACATTGAGCAGCTGCATTGCCCTTGTCTTCATGTCCTCGTACTTGAGCAGTGTGACCTTGTCATGGAAGTTTTCCACTTCGATGGTGGTGGCAATGAAGTTAACGAGGAAGTCGAAGTCCTCGATGTTTTTCAATGCCGTCACTGCCTCCTTAGGCGCAAGCGAGGATGACCTGAGAATGGCTACCGACTTCTCTTTCAAGGAGTCAGCTATGATTTTCACGTCATTCTGGGACATGTCAGCGCTGATGTCCTCGAGATACTGGACGTTTGCGCGCAAATACGGGTTCTCGGAGAGGATTTCTCCCAGTTCAAACCTTTTCAGGCCCTGTAGCACAGCTGAAATGGTGCCGTCAGGCATTTCGAAGGTCTTGATGATTCTGGCGACGGTTCCGAACGGAAACAGGTCCTCGGCTCCCGGATCCTCCACAGCTACATCATTCTGCGGAACTGCACCGATGAATGAGTTGCTCTTCTGTGCATCCGTGATGAGTTTTATGGATTTCTCCCTTCCTATCGTTATGGGATAGATGGCGCCCGGAAAGATGACCGCGTTCCTCAGCGCAAGAAGCGGCAAGGAGTCAGGAAGTTCGGTCTCCTCGAATTTGGATGAGACGTCACCTGCCATGACCGGTATGATGCTGACTTCGGCACCTTCTGGAGCCATGATATCCGAAAATTTATCTGTCATAATATACTATGTGTTTTCTTTATAAATAAGTCACGATTCCCCACTTCTGACAATTTGTCATGCAGAAGAATACAAAATGAACCATATTATATATAAGTCAATCTCTATGCCAGAGCCGGTGTCCGGTGCCGTCCGGTGTCCGAAATGGCACATAATCTTGCAAATCTGCACAATAAAAATGTAAAAACGAAATTTTTGACGATATGCTCCGAGATTCCGCGATATCGGGAGTTTACCGTTTTAGAACCATGATTTTTATCGTAATTGTTTGTAAATAAAAAAAATAACCTTATCTTTGTCACCCAATTTGCAAATAAAGATACAGTAATATTTAATATCAGTTGTTATGACAAAAGCAGAGATCGTTAACGAGGTTGCCAAGTCAACCGGATTAGAGAAAACAACAGTGCAGACTGTTGTCGAGGCTTTCATGGAAACTGTAAAGGCTTCACTCGTAAGAGAGGAACCAGTATATCTTCGTGGATTCGGTAGCTTCATCATCAAGCACAGAGCTGAGAAAGCTGCACGCAATATCACAAAGAACACGACCATGACAATCCCGGCACACAACATTCCGGCTTTCAAACCGGCTAAGGTCTTCACAAGTGCTGTTAAGAAATAAATTTTAAATTTTTCAAACTATGCCAAGCGGTAAAAAGAGAAAAAGACATAAGATGGCAACGCACAAGCGTAAAAAGCGCTTGCGCAAGAACAGACATAAGAAGAAGTAATTTTTCAGTGTCTGCCATTTTAGCAGTCTGCTAGAAGAGAGAGGCTGACCGGTAGTCCGGACGGCCTCTTTAGTTTTTTTTCGACTGTCGTTGCGGCCAGTACCGCAATGTATTGCTTTACTAATAAATATTGATTTATCCTGATGGAATCTGAAAAAGAATCAGTCAAAGACTTGATTGTAGATGTCGGCGCTGATGAGGTAAGGATTGCATTGATGGAGAACCATCGTCTCATCGAACTGAACAAGGAGTCCAGCAAGGGGCACAGTTTCACGGTCGGGGATGTCTTCCTCGGCAAGGTGAAGAAGATTATGCCTGCGCTCAACGCTGCCTTTGTGGATATCGGAGACGAGAAGGAAGCTTTCATCCATTATCTGGATCTCGGTTTCTATTTCACTGCGTTTGACGAGTTCGTCCGCAAGACTAATACGAATACCGATGCCGACGAGTTGTTTTCGGGCATTCAGCTTGGACCTATTCTTGAGAAAGAGGGTCAGATCGAGAACATACTCAAGCCGGGACAGATGGTAATTGTCCAGATTGTGAAGGAGCCTATCTCCACCAAAGGTTCCAGACTTACGGCCGAGATTTCATTGGCAGGACGCAATATTGTACTCCTCCCTTTCGCGAAGAAAGTGAGCATATCCCAGAAGATCTCTTCAAAGGAAGAGAAGAAAAGACTTGAAACATTGGTCAGGAGCATTCTTCCCCAGAATTATGGCGCGATTATCAGGACCGCCGCAGAAGGTAAAAATGCAGCGATTCTTGTATCCGAGCTTAAATCATTGATAAGCAAATGGGAAGGTTCCTGGTCAAAATTGTCGAAAAACAAGAGTATCCAGCCACTCTTTTCAGAGTACAGCAAGACCACGACAATATTGAGAGATCTGTTCAATGACAGTTTCTCCAATGTGTATGTCAATGACACTAAGGAGTTCGAGGAAATCAGAAAGTACATTTCCCAGATTTCGCCGGACAAGGAGAAGATCGTAAAGTTCTATGATGACAAGGAGCCTATCTTCGACCATTTCGAAGTTACCAGGCAGATCAAGAGTTCTTTCGGTAAAGTGGTTCCCATTAAACAGGGGGCATATCTTGTTATAGAATCGACAGAGGCGCTTAACGTGGTGGATGTCAACAGTGGTATCAGGGCCAAGACCAATGACCAGGAAGAGAATACCTACGAGGTGAACCGCTACGCCGCAGAGGAAATTGCGAGACAGCTGAGGCTCAGAGATATGGGCGGAATTGTGATTGTGGACTTCATTGACATGGAGAATCAGGATCACAAGAACGGGCTGTTCAAATACATGACTGAACTTATGCAGGATGACAGGGCAAAGCACAATGTGCTCCCTCTCACGAAGTTCGGTCTGATGCAGATAACGAGGCAGAGGATTCGTCCTGTGACTGAAATCAATACGACTGAGGTTTGTCCGGTTTGTCACGGCACGGGTAAGATTGCTCCGAGTCTTGTTATCGATGAGGACATTGAGCGCAAGATTTCCTTCTACGCAACAGAGAACGATGTCAAGTCTTTCATTCTCAAGACAGGACCAATTCTGGGTGCTTATATTTCCAGGGGATTCAATTCTTTCCTCAGGAAGTGGAGAAGAAAGTACAAGTGCAAGATCAAGCACGAGGAAGTCCAGGACTTCAGCGTTTTGCAGTATGAATTCTACAATGAGAACGGAGATAAGCTAGACAGCTGACTCCAGACAAAGGTTTACACGAAGAGCCCGGCCGGCATGGCAAGGCTCTTCGTTTGGTTTTATTTGTCAGATGACTGGGGAGATTGTTCGAAAAGTCAAACATTCCTCAGTGAGAATCGAGAATCCACTTCTGGCCTTGCAGGGGTACGAGGTATTTCAGTCTCGCGAGGACTTTTCGGACAGTCTGGGGGCTCTGATTGGACTCGGCGGATTTGCGTTTTATAATTACTTGATAGTCAAGGCTTCCAAAATCCGCAATCTGCCGACACCTCCGGGCGTGATTCGACCTGAAAATAAAGTAAGTAGATACTGATAGCGCGTCAATACGTAAAGCCGGAGACGCTTACCCGTTTTGCGGGACGGTGCCACACGGTCGCTCGTAACACATTGATAATCAGATACCATTTATTTTTAGCGTGGATTTGCGTGCTTTTTTTGGCCAGAAATCCACATAGCGATTTGTAACTATTTGTGTGATAGAATTTTATGATTATGGGCGTGGCGTCGTCCCGACACGGAAAACGGCCGGATTGCCATTATTGTTTTGCGTTATTTCAAGGTCTGTATCGCGCCCGGCGGAGGTGCGGCCGTGGGAGGTTCGCTTCGCTCATCCCTGTCGGGCTCGCGCCCGACATCCCATTCACAAGGCCATGGGCGGCCATGCCTCCCACGGCCGCACCTCCGACCGCACTTTCATAAGACTTGGATGGAGCGTTTCTCCAAACACCTCCCGTGGGCGCAAAAAAAGAGACCGGGGAACACTCCTCGATCTCTAAAAAATGTGCGAGCGAAGGGACTCGAACCCATACGCACGAAGGCACCAGATCCTAAGTCTGGCTTGGCTACCAATTACAACACGCTCGCAAATCCCTTCCGGAAGACTCATAACATTAAGCCCATCGCTGAATACGACCTGGTTGGAAGCTGTCGCATTCTGTGTCCGAAAAGGAATGCAAAGATAGTAAAGGATTTTCAATTCTCAAAACCGGTTAGGATTTTCTTGAAAAATACTGAGAAAAAATACGATATTTGCGCATCGAAAAAAACAAATAGAAAGAACCGTGGACCAGAACTGGAAACGAAGACTGGCTGAACTCAGGGAAGCCAACAATAATGCGGCATGGTCAATGTCTGAGTTTATCAATGAGACGCCATGCGCTATAACAGAAAGACTTATGAAAGAAGCAGACCCCTCGGGAGAACTACCTGAGGAAATCTTGTATGCAGCATTCATGGCAGGATTCTGCGGGATATCGGAAGACGACACGACAATAAACGAATACTTCCAGGATGCAGTGCATTGCCTTGAGACCAGGAAATATCGGGACAATCCCTATCTTAAGAACATAAAATTTCCAGACACCGCCACACGACATTGGAAATTCACACATTACAGCTACCGGCCATACGAAGCCTTCATCTGCAACGACATTGACATTGACAAAAACCTTAGGGAGGTGCCGCAAATCGGCTTTTTCCGGGAGCGGTTCGCGTATCCGGCGGTCGAGCAGGACGGGCGTGAATGGATGGCGGTGAAACCGAGCGAGATAGAGACAATGCGGGCGCCGATTGAGGAGGCGACGGGAAGGGTCGTTACGTTCGGGCTCGGGCTGGGATACTTTGCGTATATGGTGTCGGAAAAGCCGGATGTGACGTCACTGGACATCGTGGAACGGAGCGAGGAAGCCATCTCATTGTTCGAAAGACACATCCTGCCGCAGTTCCCCAACAAAGAAAAAATCCGGATAATCCGGAGCGACGCCTTCGGGTTCCTGAATGAAAACATGTGGCAAGACGCACGGCATGAGGGCTCAGGTCAATGCAAGAGAAGCACGGAGGAAGGTCAATGCAAGAGAAGCACGGATGAAAGTCAATGCAGGGAGGAGCAAAACCGAGCAGGCAGAAGCACACAGAGAGGAACGGAGACTGCCAATCGGAAAAAAATGCAGGGGCGCTACGACTACGCTTTCATTGACCTGTGGCACGATACGGCAGACGGACTCGAAATGTACCTGAAAGCAAAACGCATTGAAAATAAGCTTCATACGGCTGGTTTGCAGACGAAATTCGCCTACTGGGTCGAGAAGTCGCTGCTCTCAGCATACCGTTGGACAGTATTCGAGCAAACAATTGACAGTTGCGTCTCAGAAGAAGATGCACTCGTCAGGTTATCTGACAACAGACTCAGAATAAGCGCCGGCCAGACTGTCTGACAACGCCTCCTGGAATCAGGCACATACTACGGACTGGCGGCCCCGTCTCATGGCTGTCCTACAGCCGACTCGTTGCTATGATATGCCTCCCCAATTTTGTCCGTAAATACCCACCATTTTCCGGATAAATGCTTGATTATGAACGACTTGTCCAGATTAAAACGTTTTCTTACAGACGAATTGTTAACCCGACCTAACATGTCCGGAAAATGACTACTTTCCACGGACATTTTGCAAGTGACCTGCCCCCAAATGTTTGAAAGAAATCGCGGCCGACTCTCTCCCCCTCCCAGGCTGTCCGAAAAGTCCTCGCGAGGCTGAAACACTCCTTACCCCTATACAAGGCCAGAAGCGGATTCTCGATTCTCACTGAGGAATATTTGACTTTTCGGACGACCTCTCCCAGTCCGAAAACTCCTCACGAGCCTAAAACACTCCGCACCCCTAAACAAGGTCGAAATCGAGTTCTTGATTCTTCGGCAGAAGTTTGACTTTTCATAAGCGTCTTCCCTGTTACGTATTGATGAGCATTCACTAGTTTCGACCCTCTTGACAACTGCTGATTTTTATTATTTGCTTCTAAAGTGTTGAATGTCAATGTTATACTAGGCCGAGATAGCCTGACGAACCTGTCAAGCACCCATTTCGAAACCACCTCTTGACATCCATTGTGTAGCGCAAGTAATTGATTATTAGACGATAAGATAGATACATTACTGCCAAGAGGGTCGAAGGTATGACCATTTCTTTTGTCTCCATTTTTACTTACGTTTGGACTTTGGAAAGCAAACCGCTGGCAGCGCGTCAATACGTAAATCCAGAGACGCTTACGAAAAACACGTGAGAGTCTCCTCAATTGCATTCTTTCGGGAGAAAGGCCAGTTTTCACGGACGTTTCTTGGTTTCAAAATAAGGAACTCGAGCAGTTCGGTTGCGTTTCTGTAGAATCATTATAGAACTGCTATTTTGTACCTCCTAAAACGTTTCTGCGGTACCAAATCCCATCAAAAGAGCCAACGACAGGTCAATGTAAGGAAGCACAGGGATGCTACGACCACGCTTTAATCAATCTGGAATCAGGCACACCCTACGGTCTGACGCCGCACCTAAAGCGCAAAACGGGATAGAGGAAAGCCAATGCCACAAAAATCCAGTTCAAGCCAATGCTAAACAGCCCCTCCCAAAACCCGCAAAAAAAGGGGCTCCACAAACGTGAAACCCCTTCAGTTAATCTTCTTCATCCGGCATGTTCCCGGCGTAGTCACGCCACTTGGAAATCAGGGCGGACATGTCTGCCGGCAAGGCCGAATCGAAACGGATGAACTCACGCGTGCGGGGATGCACGAAGCCCAGCGTCTTGGCGTGGAGAGCCTGGCGAGGACAAAGCTCGAAACAATTGCGGATGAACTGCTTGTACTTCGCGTAGATAGTGCCCTTGCGAATCTCCGAACCGCCATAGCGCTCATCATTGAAAAGAGGATGGCCGATATAATTCATGTGGACACGAATCTGGTGAGTACGGCCCGTCTCCAGACGGCACTCCACTACCGTCACATAACCGAAACGCTCCAGAACCTTGTAATGAGTGACAGCATGCTTGCCCTTGTCACCATCCGGATAAACCTTGAAACGGAGACGGTCATTCGGATCACGGCCGATATTGCCGGTAATCGTACCCTCATCCTCCTTCAGATTGCCCCAGACAACCGCAACATACTTACGCTCAATGGTATGCCTGAAAAACTGCCCCGCAAGATCCAGCTGAGACTCATCATTCTTCGCGACGACAAGAAGACCGGAAGTATCCATATCGATACGATGAACCAGCACACCCATACGCTCATCCTTTGCGTCAGGCCCCTGGGAAATGCCAAGATGATAAGACAAGGCATTGATCAATGTCCCCTCGAAATGGCCATGACCCGGATGGACAACCATGCCCGCAGGCTTGTTGACAACAAGAAGGTCATCATCCTCATAGACAATGTCCAGAGGAATATCCTGAGGAAGCACCTCGAAACCACGCCTCTCATAAGGCATCACGAAACGGATGACATCACCCGGACGTACAATGAGATTAGCCTTCGCAAGTTTGTCATTGACACGCACATACCCGTTCTTGATGGCAAGCTGGACACGATGGCGCGACGTGTCCATCAGATGACATGCCATGTACTTGTCCACCCTCAGCGGCGTCTGCCCCTTGTCCACATTGAGCCTGAAATGCTCGAACATCCCCTGCTCATCCTCCTCGGAAGCACAGTCAGCCCCCTCCTCGATTATAAGTCCGTCACCTGATGGCTCCTGCAGCTCATCATCATTGAAAATCTCATTCTCTGCCATCGTAAATTATTTATTGTCCTTTGAAAGATAAAGAGTTACCTCAGTTCCCATAAGAACAGACATATCAGAAGCCGAAGGAATCTGCTTGTAAACCACAGCATCCAGAGAATCACTGTAAGTACGGATATCCTTGTCGAAACGGAGCTTCGCCACATTCAGAGAATTGTCATGCAGCGCATCCACAGCCCTCATATACTTCATACCCGTAACATCCGGCACATAAGTCTGGTCATCAGTACCGAGACCGACAACAAGGTCGATTTCAGAACCGCTGTCAATGGACTTGCCCGCCTTGATATCATTGCCGCGATAAAGCTGCCTGAGCACATTATTGGTAGCGATATCCTCCACATAACGCAGCTTCCTGAGGATCAATCCCTTGGACATGAGTTCAGCCTTAGCCTGCCTCATGGAAAAGCCGACAAGGTCCGGCATCGTAGTCTTCTTCGGAGATACCGAATTGATAGTAAGCAAGATACGACGTCCGGTCTTCACATGGCTGCCAGCCTTCGGCACCTGGGAAAACACCAGACCGCGCCCCATCTTGCGCACATACACAGAATCAGTCACATCGATTCTGATACCCCTGTCAGACGCCAGATAAGAAGCGTCACTCACACTCATATTGGTAAAGTCAGGCACCTCGATCTCCTGACCATGATGAGTTCCAATCTTGAGAAAAAAATTGGCCACGAAAACAAGAGCCAACACCGCAACACAGGCCGCAATCACATTCCTCACGAACCAGTTGCCGAAAAATCCCTTAAAATCCATATTCCAGAATAAGTTTGTTCAATGTTACACTACTTGGTGAAAATCAGTTCCATAACACCATCCGTCAGAAGCGCGATTCCGATGATGGTCACGATGACACCCGTGATACGGTTAATCCACAGGATGGTCCCCAACTTGAAATTCTTGCGGATTTTGCTGAAAACCCACGAAAAGAAGAACCAATAAAGAGCCGAACCCGCACTGAGCGAAAGCAGCAGAGGCGCAACCCTGAAATCATGAGGTTCCAGTTCAATGCCGAAGAACGCAAACAGCGCGAATATCACGAAAATGGCGCCCGGATTGGAAATGCCCATGAACACGGCCTGAAAGAAATCCTTCATGGAATAAGAAGAATGGGCATCCTCCCTTTTCATCTTCCTGAACGGGTCCTTCAACGTCATACTGCAGCCAAGGAGCGTAACCACAATACCGCCGCCGGCCATTATCAAATCACTGTAATTTTCAATGAAAGTCTCTGCGATTGCCAATGCAAAAACAGCGATGACCGCAAAAATCGTATCAACGAGACACGCACCAAGCCCGGCAAAAAAACCGGCCTTATGTCCATCACTCAAAGACTTCTGTATAACGAGAATAGCAATCGGCCCCAAAGGGACAGACGCACAGATGCCTATGATGAAGCCTTTTAGAATATCAAGCAGCATATGAATCAATTTTTGTCATGCCGGGCTATACGCAAAATACGCGTTCCACACATGACCATAATCATGCAAAGATAACAATTAATTCATATCTTTGCACAAGCAGAATGGCCTACCGTCAAAAAGCAGGCCCTCAAAGCATTAAAAAACAGACAAAATGAAAAACAAAAATACACTTCTTGCAATTCTGGTCCTTCTCTTCGTCGTCCTGATGTCAATCCCCTATCTGGTGCCCCACACCGGACTGCTGGCCCTCTTCGGACTCGTGCCGCTGCTCTGCATGGAAAGAATCGCGACCATGACAGGCACACGCAGGATATGGCTCTGGCACTACAGCGCCTTCGTACTCTGGAACGCAGCCACCACATTCTGGGTCTGCAACGCAACCGTCGGTGGAGGAATCTTCGCAGTACTGGCCAATGCCTTCCAGATGTCCATCGTATTCGGACTGTTCAGATGGAGCCGCAAAATTCTGAAAGGCTCCCTGCCGTACATCCTGCTCGCAATGATGTGGATTGCATGGGAAAAATACTATCTCACAGTCGCACAAATCTCCTGGCCATGGCTCGTCCTCGGCAACGCCTTCGCAAGAACACTGTCAATGGCACAGTGGTATGAATATCTAGGCACCCTCGGCGGATCCCTCTGGATCTGGGCCTGCAACCTCGGCCTGTTCGGCATAATGGTCTCATTATCAGACGGAAGCTGGTCAATGTTCAACGCCAAAGCCAAGACCGCCGCAGCCGGAGGCTATCTTCTCCTGCTCGCAGCCCCGATGGCACTGTCAATGCATATATACAATTCCTACGACGAAGTCGCCGGCAAGACCATCGACGTAGTGGTGCTGCAGCCTAACATTGACCCGTACCAGAAATTCCAGGCATTGAGCCAGGACCAACAGGACGCAATTTTGGCAGGCCAGCTCACAGAAGCATTGACAAGAACAGATACAGGCAGGATGGTGCTGGCGGTAGCTCCGGAGACCTTCACGAGCCACGTCTGCCTGAACAATCTGAGTTTCAGCAGAACCCTAAGACGCTTCGAAAACATCATTGAAAAAAGGCCTGACGCGAGCCTCCTGATGGGCGCATCGACCTACGATCTCATTGAATCAGAGACTATTCCGTCACATACCGCGAGGAAGGTCAGCGACGGAATGTGGATAGAGACGCACAACTCGGCATTGATGCTCACTGGCAACAGACCGGAACAGATCTACCACAAATCCAAGCTCGTCGTAGCCGTGGAAATGACTCCGTACCCGGCATTCTTCTGCAAGATTGACGACCTTCTGGGCGGAGTGATGGGAAGGAATATCGGCCAGGACGAAGTGACGCTGCTGAACTGCGAGAAAAGGGATTCGACGGGCAAGGTCAATGATTCTGTACCTGTCGGCTGCGCGGTCTGCTACGAGTCCGTCTATCCGGAACATTTCGCGGAATATGTGCGCAAAGGCGCTGAACTTATGACAGTTATCACCAATGATGCTTGGTGGGGAAATACGCCGGGATACAGGCAGCACCTCAGCTATTCATCGCTCAGGGCCATCGAGACAAGGCGCGACATTGCAAGAAGCGCCAATACGGGAATCTCGGCATTGATAAACCAGAAAGGCGATATCGTCGCGGAAACCGAGTGGTGGGAACGGGCAGTACTTACAGGAAAAGTCTGCCTCAATGACCGTCAGACGTTCTTTGTGCGTCAGGGTGACATTGTAGGCAGACTCTGCGTATTCTTTTCCGTTCTTCTCCTGCTCGGCGTCGCCGTCAGAGTGAAGGTCAGAAAATAAGTCCTATTCTTTTGTCAATGCTGCTTTTACGACCGGATCAATCTTTAGATAAATGCGGTAGAAAGCGTTGTCGCTAAGTTTCGAATAGCGTCCGATCAGCGCGCGGAGCTGAGGAATCAGATATTCCTCCGTCTCGGCCCACTCCCCTGCAGCCGGCCTGATGCCGTCAACAGAAGCCGCATAAGACTGGAACGCAGAAGGAATGTTCAGTCCGTCAAGGAAGGCATCCAGCTTCTTATAGTCGTCAATTTCAGAGAGTTGCTTGGCATACTTGTCGAAAATGTAGGAAGCGAAACGCATCTGGGTAGCCTTCTTGTTGCAACGGATGAAGAACTTGGAGGCCAGTGTCGTATCCACAGGGACAAAGACATCCGGCACGATTCCGCCTCCGCCATAAACGGTACGGCCTCCGACTGTATGGTAAACCTCTTTCTTGTCCACCTTCATGCTGTCCTTGTCGAACATCTCGCCATCAGCATATCTCTTGTAAATATCATACTGGTAATCAGCAGAATAAGGTTTCTGAATACACCTTCCGGAAGGAGTATAGAAACGGGCCACCGTAAGCCTGATACCTGAACCGTCATTGAAATAGACAGGTTCCTGGACAAGGCCTTTGCCATAAGAACGGCGGCCTACAATCGTTCCCCTGTCATTGTCCTGAATCGCGCCGGCGAAAATCTCACTCGACGACGCAGAATTCTCATTGATAAGGACAGAGAGGGTGATATCCTTCATAATTCCCTTTCCATCAGCCTTATACGCCTCACGTTTGCGATGAAGTCCCTGAAGATAGACGATTTCATCTCCCTTCTCAAGGAACATGTCGGAAAGCATCAGGGCCTGGTCGAAATATCCGCCGGAATTGTCTCTGACATCGAACAGAAGGTTCCGAAGACCCTGCTCGAGAAGATTTTCGGCTGCTGCCTTGACTTCCTGATATGTGGTGCGGCTGAACTTCGAAAGACGAATGTAACCAGTAGTATCATTGATCATGAAAGCGGCATCCACGCAGTGGACAGGAATCTTTCCGCGCTTAATCTTGAACGGAATCCTCTCTTTGCCACGCTTCACGAGCACTTCCACCTCGGTTCCCGCACGGCCTTTCATGTGGCGGACCATGCTGTCCTGAGGGAATTTCACGCCGGCGATAACAGTGCTGTCCACCTTCAGGAGACGGTCGCCAGGCTGGAGACCTACTTTCTCGGACGGACCGCCCGGGATGACCTCCAGAACAATGGCAGTGTCATTCGGGACATTGAACTGAATACCGATTCCATCGAAATTTCCGGCGAGATCAGACTCCGATTTTTCCAGATCCACAGGCGGAAGATAGATGGAGTGAGGGTCAAGAGAAGCCAGGGACGCCACCACAGCAGCATCCGTAACTTTCTTTACATCAACGGTATCCACATAGTTTTCCTGTACCTGCTCAAGAATGAGATTCAGTTTGCGCCAGTCAGAATAATCGCCATTCAACTTGTGACTCGGACGAGTTACTGAAAAGAACAAGACCGTACCCAGAATACCGATAACGATTCCGAGTACGGCAGATAGCGTGCTATATTTATCTCCCTCTTTCATAAACTACTATTGTTCGTCAACATTGACCTGTTCGACCTCGATTCCGGCCTGCTTGAGAAGGTCCGGTCCGTCATGCAGCCTGTATTCGTCACGATAGACGACCCGCTTGATTCCGGCCTGGATAATCAGCTTGGCGCACTCAATGCAAGGCGACGCCGTCACATACAGTGTCGCATCCTCGCTACTATTGCCGGACTTGGCCACCTTCGTAATGGCATTAGCCTCAGCATGAAGCACATACGGCTTCGTAACCCCATTCTCGTCCTCGCATATATTTTCAAACCCGGACGGGGTTCCGTTGTACCCGTCCGAGATGATCATATTGTTCTTCACGAGAAGCGCACCGACTTTACGCCGTTTGCAATAGGAGTTTTCGGCCCATATCTGAGCCATCCTGAGATAACTGCGGTCGAACTTCTTCATATATGAAATTAGTTTCTCTGATAAAGATATCTCTTGATACTTCTCTTAGGAGTCCTTTCGAAATCCTCCGGCATGAATTCCATCTTGGCAATCTTCGCATAGTTAGGAACCTGCTTGTTGATTTCAGGAAGTGTCTCCTGCAATTTCGCCTCAAGTTCAGCCTTGCTGAGTCCGTCAAGCTCTGCCTGATGATAATCAGGATAGATAAGGGCAACAAGCGAACCATGATCTTCAATTACCAGTGAGTCAACGACATAGGTAACATTGTTCACAACGCCCTCGATTTCCTCAGGATAAATGTTCTGGCCGGAAGGACCGAGAATCATGCACTTTGAACGGCCTTTCAGGAAGAGATAACCCTGCTCGTCCAGAACTCCCATATCACCGGTATGGAACCAGCCGTCCGGCTCGATCACACTGTTGGTAGCCTCCTCATTCTTGAAATATCCGAGGAAAACATTAGGGCCCTTCACGAGCACCTCGCCCGGAATATTGTGAGGGTCAGGTGAATCAATGCGGACAGACATGTTCATCGCAGCAGGTCCGCAAGAAGCAAGTTTAGCATCCTTCCAGTCAGAATAACAGATGATAGGAGCACACTCGGTCATACCGTAACCCACCGTGAAAGGAAATCCTATCTTGCGGAAGAAGCGCTCAACCTCAGGATTGAAGGCGGCACCTCCGATGATAACCTCATAGAATCGGCCGCCGAAAGCATGGACAAGTTCATTGAGAATCTTCTTCTGAATCACCTTGTCAATGATAGGAAGATTCATCACCATCTTGTTCCTGTCAATGATAGGTTTCAGCTTGGACTTGTAAACCTTCTCGATGATGAGAGGAACGGCGATGATGATATGAGGCTTGATGTCGGCAAACGCCTGCATGATGATCTTCGGACTAGGCACACGTGTAAGGAAATGCACATGGGCACCGATGGTCATCTCGAACAGGAACTCGAACATCATGCCGTACATGTGGGCCGATGGCAACATTGACACGACTTCTGTAGTATTGTCGAGCTGAGGCATCGCCTGCACGTGCGCGAATTCGATGTTGGAGTAGAGCGAACGGTAAGGCACCATGACACCCTTCGAGAATCCGGAAGTACCCGAGGTATAGTTTATCAATGCGAGTTCATCGGCGCTGTCCTCATAGTAAGCCAGATCCTCAGGACCGAAGTTGTTCGGGTATTTGTGGCCGAAACTTTCATTCAGATGCTCACGAACCTGGGACATCTCCTCAGTCTTGGAATAGAGGAATCCGAAGGTATTGATCTGCACAACTACATAAAGACCAGGCATTTCAGCCTCTGAGAGGTTTTCCCAGATGACGTCATCCACGAAGAGTACCTTCGCCTCGGAATGGTTCACGAGATAGTGGATATTGCCGGGCTTGAACTCATGGAGAATAGGCACCGGAACTGCTCCGTAGGTCAATGCCGCGAGGAAACTGACGCCCCAGTTGGCCTGATTCCTCGAGCAGATGGCGACCTTGTCACCTTTCACAAGTCCGCACTGCTCGAATGCGATATGAAGTTTTGCGATTCTTCTTGCTACATCTCTGTAGGCGAGATCCTGTCCTTTGTAGTTCGACAACGCGGGGCGGTCCCAGTTTTTCTTGAAACTCGTCTCAAGGAGTTTGTTTACTGAATGAAATTCCATATTTTCTAGTTTAAAATCAAAGTTTCAGTGACCTCTCTTTGCCGTCATAGCAAAGGGCTGAGACCGTACCCTTGTCATTGACATTGATCTTGCTGTCGGGCAGCAGCATCTTGTTTCCGTTTCCGCTGTACAGAGGCTCGCCTCCGTCGAATCCGAACACAAGTGTACGCACCGAAGTCCTGACTATCCAGAACCTCTTGCCCTTGACTTTCAGCAGTTCAGGCAATGACTTGATTGTTTCTTCTGTTTTTATGCCTTTCCACGAAGAAGGTTTCTTCCCGTGGAGATCATACATTCCGATAGTGTTGTCTTTATGAAGCACCTGCACAGTGTAGCCGTGCGCCCCGGTAAAGTCATAAGCGGCCGGGCCGAGAAGGATTTCCTTTCCAAGTTCCACCGGGAACGGCTTCACAAAGCGCCCAAGCCTGTCGATGAGATATAGTTTCGAACCGGAAGCGAACAGGAACTGCAGCTTGCCGTTTCCGAAATAGTCAATGTCTTCCACAGCCCCGCAAATCGGTGCGCCGAATGGAACGCCCCAGATTCCTTTTCCGTTTTCCTTCTTGAGAACCAGATAGTTATTTGACTGCTGAGCGAAAAGGTTTGTCTTGCCTGTGCCGCAGTTCTTGACCTTGAACGGACCCTTAGGGACATTGACAACGGTATCTCTGAGAAGGGCCGGCATGGTGTCTTCGCTGCCCGCGAATGCTATACGGTTCACGTCGAGTTTCAGTTTCGGCACAGCGCCCGGAGCTATCGAGAAGAATACCGGACATGCGGAAACGCCTTTCAGAATCGCCTTCGCATCCTTCGCCATATCCTTGCTGAACAAGTCAGATATGACCTCAGGCGAAACCCTGCAATAGGCGCTGAACACCGTTCCCTCTGTCGGCATACGGGATGAAAGGCCTGAATCCGACAGGAAGTCCTTCAGCCTCCTGCGTTTCACATCTGACGAAAGCAGTGAAACCGTATTTCTGTCTCCGGCGATTATCCAGCCTTCCGAATATGCGAATGTCGAATCCGGGAGGTCGAAGAGTTTTCCGAAAAGTGCTCCGGCAAACCCGCGATACGGATTGGACTTCACTCCCCCATCGTAATCTTTCAATGATTTGTAGGACATTCCCCTGAAGAGAACCGAGATGTCCTGCTTTCCGGGCCTTATGAAAAGAACGGGCGAAACGCCTGTCTCCGTCTGGATGGCAGCGCGTACAACTTCCTTAATATCAATTGCTTTAGCCCAGACGTCCGGCGTGATTTTCACCCTTCTGCCCAAAGTATCTTTCCTGATTCTGTTCTTGTCTCCGCCACCGGCAGCGTCGATGTATTTGGAATACAAGTCGCATGAGGTCTCCGCATCCGCTATCTGGATTCCATAGGCCGCCACTGTGGCAGCCGGCAGAATTTCCGCCATCCTCGACGCGGAAGGCTGCATTGACCTATACATATTGCTGAAATACGCCGGACTCGGATAGGATTCAACCCGCCCTGTCATGACCAATGATTTTTCTCCGGCCTCCTCGACTTCGAATGAGGTCCAGCCCGCGAAATTTTTAAGGAAAGACGAATACTTCCTGAAATTCCTGGACAGGAACGAACTTGCCAACTTTCCGCAATAATCGCCATTGACCATAACAGAAACGGCTCCGGAAAACTGCGCTGCGATTGCCGCGCATTCGGTTTTTTCGAGCACTGACTCGCCAGAATCCACATGCCTCAGGCATGATTTGACGAGCGGAAGGGACGGCGAGAACACCAGAAGTGTTTTTCTTTTCAATGCTGCCGCATGGTCCGGGGATTTGTCAATGACAGCGTGAGCAACTCCGGTAGAGTCCGCGAAGCGTACCAATGTCCAGGCCCCGCTGGTGCTGTCTGACGGCATCTTGCCCGAGTCAATGACGAGTAGCGGGACAAGGTCGCCGCTGTAATGCATTGACACTGTGGCTTCTGCATTTTTCAATGCACCCGGCAGGTTTGCGTTTACGTCTTTCAGGAATCGTGCGAATGACGACCTTCCTGTGCCCCGGAACAACGGTCCGACGAGCGTTGTCGTGTCGCACGCAGCCTGTATCACTTGTCTGAACGACTCTCCATGCAGTATCATGGCGGCATCTGACGGCACTGCACAAAGGACAGGGCAACGGGATGAGGCTTCCGCAAAGAGTTCCTCCTGAGATATGGTGGTATCGCCGCCTTTGTCTCCTGAGTACAAGACTGTTATCGCACTGACGCAGAACACTACGAGTGCGGCCAGTACGGACAGACAGATTATGAGCGATTTCCTGTTCATTCGATATTCAAGTTTCGCAAGTTGCATAACTTGCCGAGTGCTTGTGTACGTTACCACATACAACAAGTTGCGGGACTACTTACGTCAAGTAACTATCCCACAATTTACAAAGATACATATTAATTTTTTTAATGTGAAGAATACCTCAAATCAGTGTTCCATTTGGAAATTATTTTCAGGTCTTAAGGATAATTTTTCTACCTTTCCGACAATTCTGGCGACAAAAAGGAGAATGAATCAATAATGCCGCTTCTGCCTCGGGACTTTGACACATCCTTGATTTAAATAATTTTGTAAATATTTGATAGAGT
>ERZ1035032.813-NODE-813-length-22363-cov-9.070782_pt1 | contig 22363 bp, 17 predicted proteins | sample MGYA00520693_ERZ1035032 | MGnify/ENA primary metagenome ERZ1035032 (study PRJEB33766, sample SAMN09781740) | gut metagenome | biome: gut microbiome | host: Homo sapiens | place: Madagascar | study: EMG produced TPA metagenomics assembly of the PRJNA485056 data set... | reverse complement strand
ATAATATATAAAAAATCGGCGGGAGCGAGCCTGCCGATTTTTTTTAGAGAGATAGATTACAGCACTACGAAAAAGACTATGCTTACACCAATTATTAGTATGGTAAAAATAATGATAATTAGATTGATTATTGTTATTCGGAAATTCCAAATTTACATTTCTATCAAAAGGTAGTTTTGTAGGAACAGCGGGAGCAATCTCGCTGTTTTTCATTTTCTGCTTTACATTTGAGTTTTATTTAGTTAGATTAACAATTGGATAGACGATAGTCTGTCTGGGGTGTGGTAGCCTCTTATTCTAGCGTCTTCTAGACGTAAAATACCTTCTGGCTTTATTGGCTGGAAGGTAGCAAAATGTGTTATATTTATAACTAATATGCTACACTATTTCTAGAATAATAGCTTACCAACTTCCAGCTGTCTCATTGACAGCTTTTTTGTTGTGATTGAAAAATGAAAGGAAGTTGATATGAAAAATAATCAATTTGGCAGAAGTATGTTAGAAATGTTAGGCGTGCTGGCGATTATCGGTGTATTATCTGTCGGAGGCATTGCAGGGTATTCTAAGGCTATGGAGAAGTTTAAAGTTAATAAGCTGATAAGTGAATATAATATGCTGATTTTTGGGTTACTGGAATACCAAAATAATTTTTCGGTGCCGGAGAACAGTCAAAATATAAATGAGACTATATTAGCTTTGAATCTGGTTCCGTCAACTTGGAAAATCAATAATGAGAGGTATATGGAAGATAGCTACGGCAATTTTATGTTTGCCAGAATTGATCATTCAAGCGTGTTTGTACGGCGCTATGCTTTTGTTTTGGATTTGAATTTGGGCGGAGTGTCTTTAGATGCAAACAATAATGAAATTTCAGATAATTTTCCAGAGAAGCTATGTACAGAGTTTTTTCAAAATATAGTTGTTCCGATGCATAGTGTTTTAGAGGGCGGATATGTTTATAAAACTAATATGGATATGAAATATAGACGATACGGTGATGCTTTTTGCGGCAACGGCAGACTTTGTATAAGAGATATGACTGTAAGCGATATTAAAAACGAATGCAGTTCATGCGACAAAAAAAGAAGATGTAATATAACTATGGTGTTTTAGCTATTTATATAAAATATTTTAATGTGTTGCAATAGTGGCGGGAGTAATCTAGCTGTTTTTCGTACTTTATCCTGCTAAATACGTCTTAATAGCTTCGTCGCGTTCAAATAGATACATTAGTGTGCGCAGAGCAGTACCGCGCGGAGTTGATAGATTTTTATCCTGATTTAGAATAAGCGCCGCGTCTTTGGAGGCAGTCAAAAGCAAATCACCGTGTACGCTTAAATCCGCCACCTTAAAGCTGCTGAAACCTGATTGCCGCGTACCCAAAACTTCGCCGCCGCCGCGCAGTTTCAGGTCTTCTTCAGCAATTAAAAAGCCGTCTTCGGTCTGTTTCATGATGTTCAGGCGTGAGCGAGAAACATCGCTTAGCGGATAGCCGTACATCAAAATACAGCTCGAGGCCTCAAAACCGCGCTTGATGCGTCCGCGCAGTTGGTGCAGTTGCGCCAATCCAAAGCGTTGGGCGTGTTCAATAATCATAACAGTAGCGTTTGGCACATTTACGCCGACTTCTATCACGGTGGTGGAAACCAAAAGCTTTAACTTACCACTCTTAAACTGTTCCATAATCGCGTTTTTTTCGCTTTCTTTCATTTTGCCATGCACCAAGCCTACAATATTGCCAAATTCTTGCCGCAGGCTTTCATAGCGTTCTTTGGCGGCGGAAAGGTCAATTTTTTCCGACTCTTCAACCAGCGGACAAACCCAATACGCCTGTGTTTGAGTCTGCAATTTGCGTTTTAGAGCGTCAACAACTTCGTGAATTTTGCTGAGCGGCATAACCGTGGTGGTAACAGGCTTGCGTCCGGCCGGAAGCTCGTCTATTTTAGAATAATCCATATCGCCGAATTGGGTTAAAACCAAAGTTCTCGGTATCGGCGTGGCGGTCATCACTAAAACATCGCAAGATTTGCCTTTTTGCGAAAGGCTTAGGCGCTGTTTGACGCCGAAACGATGCTGTTCGTCAACCACGGCGTAGGCTAAATCTTTGAAAGTCACATCTTCCGTAAACAAAGCGTGTGTGCCGATTAAAATATCTATTCCACCGTTTTGCAAAGCGTCTAAGATTTGTTGACGGGATTTACCTTTTATATTTCCGGTCAGCAACGCTGTTTTTACACCAATTTGCGAACATAGCTCGGCAATGGTTTCATAGTGCTGCTGGGCCAAAATTTCAGTAGGCGCCATAATTGCCGCCTGCGCGCCGCATTCCACGGCATTCAGCATGGTATAAAGCGCGACAATGGTTTTGCCGGAGCCGACATCGCCTTGCAGCAGGCGCAGCATACGATATTCAGAGAACATATCACTTTCAATTTCGGCTATAACCCGTTGTTGTGCCGAGGTTAATTGGAAAGGAAGAATTTTGGCTAAGCGCTTTTTTAAATGTCCGTCGCCTTGCAAAGCCCGGCCTTTTTGATGTTTCAGACGTTCACGTACAATGGCGAGAGAAAGCTGATTGGCCAGCAGTTCGTCATAAGCCAAACGGCGGCGCGCGATTGAATTTGGCGACAAATCGTCCAAAGTCTGAGGGTGATGAGCCTGCTCTAAGGCTTGATTGAAGCTTGGAAAATTCTGTTGTTTCAAAAATTCGGTGTTCAGCCATTCATTCAGCGGCGGTGTCAAACCCAGAGCCTGTGTCATCAGTTTGTTCAGCATTTTGTTGGTAACGCCGGCGGTCAGCGGATATACGGTTTCTATTTGCGGCATTTGCTGCGGTTTGGCGGCGTCAACCACATAGTCGGGGTGAGGCATTTGCCAGCTGTTGTTAAAGCGTTCCAACTTACCGGAAATAATTTTTTCGGCGCCAACCGGAAAAATACGAGTCAGTGTGTCGCCGTAAGTTTTGAAAAAAATCAAAATCAGCTGCTCTGTACCGTCGTCAACGGCAATGCGATAGGGCTGTTTGCGTGTTTGCGGCGCTTTATGCTCTATAACGCGCACTTTGCCGGTCCATATATGGCCTTCTGTGGCGGAAATCAAAGGCATATTACAGCGGCGGTCGATTATTCCCGATGGTAAATGCCACAGCAAATCAACCACGCGTTCGCCGCAAAGGTTCGCCACAAGTTTAGCGTATTTATCGCCCACGCCGTTTAAGGTGTTGATAGGGGCGAAAAGCGGATATAAAATAGTCGGTCGCATTGTGAATTTGTCTTTTTTTTGTTGCGTTAATGGCTGTATTGTATATATTTTATAACAAAAAGTAAACAGGAAAGCGTGATTATGCGTAAAGATGTGAATGTTTGGGCGGGGAAGACAGTTTCTTCGGTTGCCGATGGTTATGAAGCCTTTGTTTTGGCGCAGATTGCCAATGCGAAAAAGCCGGTGCTGTATATTGCCAGCGATGGTGTCAGTTTGGTGCAGACGGCGGCGATGCTGCGTTTTTTGCATCCGGAATATGAAGTTTTGGAATTTCCGGCGTGGGATACGGTGCCTTATGACCGTGTTTCGCCAAACAGCGCGCTTTTAGCCAAGCGTATTGAAACGTTGGCGAAAATTGTTTTTTACGAGGGCAAAGCTCCTTTAGTCGTTGTTACATCTATTGGAGCGGTATTGCAAAAACTGGCACCGGCAAAAATTTTCCGCAATGCCCGCAAATTAGTGAAAGTTGGCGAAAAACTGGATTTTGATAGCTTTTTGCACTATGTTTCGCTGAATGGCTATACTCGGGTGGAACAAGTTATGGAGCCAGGGGAATACGCTGTACGCGGAGATATTACCGATATTTTTCCAAGTGGTATGGATAACCCGCTGCGTATTGATTTGTTTGATGATGAAGTGGAGCGGCTGCGTATTTTTGACGCGGTGAGCCAACGCACTATCGGAGATTTGCAGCAATATGAATTTCAGGTGGCAAGCGAAGTGCTTTTAGACGCCAACACTATCCGCAATTTTCGCGAACAGTATCGTGAGCTGTTCGGTGCAGACGGTTTGCACGATGAAATATACGAGGCAATTTCTAACGGGCAAAAATATATTGGTATGGAAAATTGGCTGCCTTTGTTTTATAGCGATGTTTTGCCGACTTTGTTTGATTATTTGCCGAATGCGCAAGTCGTGGCCGGTAAAAACACCGAAGAAGCTCTGAAATCTAAAACCGAAGGTATTGCCGATTATTATGAGGCAAGGCTTGAGGCTTTGCAGGTAAAAAGTAAAAATGATATCGAGGCGTATCGTCCTTTGCCGCCGGAAAAACTTTATATGTCGGCTGCGGATTTTACGTCCAAGCTGGAAGAACGGCAAGTCACGGTTTTAACTCCTCTGGCTGTCAGCGTCAATGATAATGTTATTGAGCTGAAAACTATTCCGGGACGAGATTTTGCCCATGCCCGACACATAAGCAGCGCCGCCGTTTATGAAGAATTGCGCGACTATGTGGCGGAAAACGGCAAATTAAAGCGGATAGTTTGCTGCTATGCCGAAGGTTCGCGCGAGCGCTTGCGTTCATTGATGGCGGATTATGACATCAAAAACACGGCGTTGGCCGATACTTGGGCGGAAGCTCTGCAAATTTGCGCGCAAAAGAAAATTGCGTTGGTTATTGCCGAGTTGGCGCACGGGTTCAGAGATGACGAATATTGCCTGATATCGGAGCAGGATATTTTGGGCGAGCGTCAGCATCGCAAAGTTAAAAAAGCAAGTTCCAAAGATTTTATCGCCGATGTGTCGTCTTTGAGCGTGGGCGAACTGGTGGTGCATATTGAACATGGTATCGGTCGTTTTCTGGGGCTGGAAAATATTATGGCCGGCGGTGCGCCGCACGATTGTTTGAAAATTGTGTATGCTCATGATGATAAATTGTTTGTACCGGTAGAAAATATTGATGTGATTTCCCGCTATGGTTCAGATGATGAAAATGTGCAGCTTGATGTGCTGGGCGGAGCGGCTTGGCAGGCTAAAAAAGCTAAAGTAAAAGCAAAAATCAAAGATATAGCCGAAAAACTGATTAAAATAGCCGCCGAAAGACACTTGAAAACCGCCGATGTATTTATTGCGCCGGAGGGCGCGTATGATGAATTTTGCGCTAAGTTTCCATATAGCGAAACCGATGACCAGCTGCATGCCATAAAAGACGTGATTCAGGATTTGGGCGCAGGCGAGCCGATGGATAGGCTTGTTTGCGGCGATGTGGGGTTTGGCAAAACCGAGGTTGCGTTACGCGCGGCTTTTACTGTGGCAATGTCGGGAGCGCAAGTGGCGTTGATAGTACCGACAACCTTGCTGGCGCGTCAGCATTATCTCAATTTTGCCGAGCGAATGAAAGGTTTTCCGATTAGGGTGCGGATGCTGTCCCGTTTAAGCACGCCGAAAGAAGTGCGCGAAACCAAACAGGGGTTGGCCGAAGGTTCGGTGGAAATTGTGATTGGCACGCACGCTTTGCTTTCTAAAGATGTGCAATTTTGCAATTTAGGTTTGCTGATTGTGGATGAAGAACAGCATTTTGGCGTGGCGCATAAAGAAAAAATCAAAGCGCTGAAATCTGATGTACATGTTTTAACTTTGAGCGCAACCCCTATACCTAGAACTTTACAGCTTTCGCTGACCGGAGTTAAACAGCTCAGCATTATCGCTACGCCGCCGGTGGATAGACTGGCCGCCCGTACTTTTGTGATGCCGTTTGACAAGGTGATGATAAAAGAGGCAATTTATCGTGAAAAATTCCGCGGCGGACAAACGTTTTTTGTGTGTCCGAGAGTGTCGGATATTGCCGAAATTTTGGAAACTTTGCAAAACTTGGTGCCGGATGTGAAAATCGCGGTTGCGCACGGACAAATGCCGGCAAAACAGCTGGAAGATATTATGTGCGACTTTGCCGACGGCAAATATGATGTTTTGCTTTCTACCACCATTATTGAGTCCGGTATTGATATGCCGCGTGTAAACACGATGATTATTCACCGTGCCGATATGTTTGGTTTGGCGCAGCTGTATCAACTGCGCGGTCGGGTAGGGCGCTCAAAAGTCCGCGGTTATTGCTATTTTACGGTTCCGGCGCGCAAAAAACTCAATCCGGTGGCAGAAAAACGTCTGAATATTTTGCAGGCTTTGGATACGCTTGGCGCCGGTTTTTCTTTAGCCAGCCATGATTTGGATATCCGCGGTTCGGGCAATGTGCTGGGAACAGAACAGTCCGGACACATTAAAGATGTGGGTATTGCCTTGTATCAGCATATGCTTGAAGAAGAAATCGCTCGCCAAAAAGCCGGACAGGCGGAAGAAACGCAAAATTCTGCCGATACGGATTGGGCACCGCAGATTACAACCGGTGTGCCGCTGATGATTCCGGAAAGCTATGTCAAAGATTTGGGCGTGCGTTTGGGATTGTATAAACGTATTGGCTCGTTAAAGGATAAAGACGAGTTGCTGGATATGCGTGAAGAACTGATTGACCGTTTCGGAACAATTCCGCAAGAGGTGGAAAATTTACTACAAACTATAGAAATCAAACAGCTTTGCTATGCTGCTAACGTGGCGAAAGTAGACGCCGGAGCCAAAGGAATTTTGATTGCTTTCCGCAACAACACTTTTGCCGCGGCGGATAAATTGATTGATTTGGTAACCAAATCGTTTGGTGTGCTGCAAATCCGTCCTGACCAAAAATTGTTTGTGTCTAAAGACTTATCGCAATATAGCGAACGCATCGCGGTTTTGAAAAATACGATTTCCAAATTAGCTGGTTTGCTATAGAAACCAACTTTGACGATGAATCTTATTTCAACTCCGAAAAATGCCCACAAAAAAACCACTCCTAAAGAGTGGTCTTTATGGTGGGCGCTGCAAGACTGACTACGCTAACGCTCCGCCGACGTGTCGTTCACAGCCTTTGGCTGCCGGCGTTCTGCCGCCCGCCTTTCTCTCGCTCTCAAACTTGCTTTCTCGCAAGTTCGAGAACCTTTTAAAATGCCCACAAAAAAACCACTCCTGAAGAGTGGTCTTTATGGTGGGCGCTGCAAGACTGACTACGCTAACGCTCCGCCGACGTGTCGTTCACAGCCTTTGGCTGCCGGCGTTCTGCCGCCCGCCTTTCTCTCGCTCTCAAACTTGCTTTCTCGCAAGTTCGAGAACCTTTTAAAATGCCCACAAAAAAACCACTCCTGAAGAGTGGTCTTTATGGTGGGCGCTGCAAGACTCGAACTTGCGACCAGACCGTTATGAGCGGCCGGCTCTAACCAACTGAGCTAAGCGCCCTTCTTGATTAGCAACGTTACCATAAAATAAGATTATATCTTAGTCAAGAATTATTTTTTACTTTCCTGTTATTTTGTTAAATATGCATACAAAGTGTAGCAGGCTGATATACCGACCAAAATATAAATAATTGTAACCAAAACCGGAGCATAGCCAAAAATAACCTCCACTAAATTTAAGTTGGCAATTCCAATCAATCCCCAGTTTATACCGCCTATAGCTGTCAAAACCAGTGCTGTTTTATCTAACCAATTCATATTCATTCTCCTTTGTTTAATTTTTTTATTACAGTTATAAATTAGGTGTTAATTTTAGATTTTAAACCGATATTTGTGCAAAAATATGTTCAAAGATTGTAATATCTCAAAAATTTATCTACATTACAGACAGATTAACAATTTTAACAGGAGTTGAATATGTCTTCTACAAACAAAATGGCCGAAATTGTCGCTACTTATTTCGGACTTGGTCTGTCTCCAAAAGCACCAGGAACAATCGGTTCTTTCGGCACGCTTCCCATTGCCTTTGTTTTAGCCTACTATACCGGAATCTACGGCATTTTAATTGGCGCCATTATTTGTTTTGTTGCCGGCGTGCTTGCCACTGATGTTATTATCCGCGATCAAGAGGAAAAAGATCCGGGGAAAGTCGTGATTGATGAAGTTGTCGGACAACTTCTGGCTTTTTGCTTTGTCTGCGATTATTTATATCAAAATACCCAGCATTTATGGATTTATTTAATTGGCTTTGCCGCTTTCCGCTTTTTTGATATCTGCAAAATGGGGCCTGTAAAATGGTTTGACAGCAAAATGAAAAATGCTTACGGCGTTATGATGGATGATGTCTGCGCCGGTTTAATGGCTGCTTTCACAGTGTATTTATTTGTTCAATTCTTCACTGTTTTGATGAAGTAGGGGCTTCTCCTGCCAATTTTGCACACATTTTCTAGCCAGCTCATGTGCTCCAAACTTAGAAGCATAGGAGTTAATTTTATATTTAACCGCACTGTCTTTAGCATTTGACTTTGTAAATATTTTGGAATCCAGCTGCTTTAAAATTTCAGTTGTTTTTTCCGTCTGAGGCATTTGCTCTATACGGGCATACATATACACCAGTGATTTGTAATAATACAATCTGTCCAGCTGTCCCGTATTAGCCGGCAGTCCGGCATAAACTTTCGCCGCATCCAGCAAAGTTTCATCATCTGCAGCCGAATAGTCAAGTCTAGGCAGGCAGTCCACCCCCTTTGCCAACACTCCGAACATTTCACCTCTTCCGGCTCCGAGCAGCATTTGCAAATATATCTTATTGTTTTCGTATGCATCTTTGTAGTTTCGGCTCAGCTTTTCGTATTCCAGTTCATATAATCCTTCTCTTTTAGGCAAAACTTTACGAACAGCCGTCCATAAAATTTTAGCTTGCTGCACATTATTTTCTTCAATAGCATAATCAAGCAGCATCATTTCATTTTTATCGCGATAAAGCAAAACTTCAGGAGGCAGGGCTTTTACTTCTTTTTCTTTGAGATTATTTTCTTTTTGCTTTTGGCGCAAAACTGCATTTTTTTGTACAAAATCACGATGATATTCAGCATATTCATCGCTGAATTCCTTGCCGTAGCGCAATGGCTCTTCCAAAAAATTTTTCATTTCAGGCTGCTGCTGGCCGATATTATGAAGCAATTTTTCAATATTATCCAGCGGATATGACGAACGCACAGCTTCGCTGAATATCAATTCAAAAATTTGCTTTTCTTTTTCTCCGCCTTCAGATTTTTTTTCATCATTCCAATAGCCGTTATTATGTTCATTCACGCCGTTTTCTGTAACTTGTTTTATCAGCAGCGCCCGTTCGTTACGGCCTACTTTCACATACAGTGCTTCATCTTTGTTAATTTGCTCGGATTGAGCATAATATTGAAAGCCATCACTGTTAAACTTTGATAATTCACGGCGCTCATCAGCCTGAGTTATACGATATAAGTTGGTAGATTTCATTTCGCGGCGGCTTAATAAATCACTTATATCATTATGATGAACAACAAATAATTGCTTTTGAATATTGTTTTGCTCTTTTTCCGAATACCCTAAAGTCTTTAAATCTTTTTCCAGCTGAATATCTATAGCCTCAACCATATATGAACCGTAGCAATGCGTAACAATAATCAGATTGCGTAAATTTCTCGCTGCCTTATCCGCCGGTATTTTTTCCAAATAGCCGTCTTTATCTTTTTTTGACACCAAAGGTATAATATATTCATCCAAAAGTGTCATGGCTCTCACTACCGAACCTTCGCGGAATATTGTTTTTTCTGGATAATATATCGAACAAATATCCGCATTTTTACGTTCTTTTTCCGAAAGCATGGATTCCACAACTTTGCACATGCCATTAGCCGCCTGAGAAGAATGCGTGGCGCTTCCCGGAAAAATCAATATAGTTTTATGTCCCGCAAAAGAATAGTTTTTAGGGGCTTCACGCCAATGATTTGGAGCATTTTCATCTCTAAGGCCCAAAGAAAAGTGATAATCAATATCTTGTTTTTCATCCGTTGTTTTTGCCATATTGTGCCTCTTTAACGCATATTATACTTATCTTGCTATATAGATTGTACCGAAAAATTACAGTTTTGCAAGATTTTTTGCATTATGACTGAATTTTGTTTCCGGCTGCATTTTGTTTTCGGCTGCATTTTGTTTTCGGCTGAATTGCCGCAAAACTTTTGACTAAACTTTACTATATTAACTTTACTATATTCTTTATTACTTTTGCAGCATAAAAACAAAAAACTGTTATTTAATTTATTCTGCATACTGCTTTTATTTTTATCCTCAGGCAGTTGTTCTGTTTTTGAACAAATTGCCGTTCATCATCTAAATAACCTGAATCATTCGTAATCCGGCATAGATTTATTTCTTCAATTCACGCCATTTGCGCACATTTTCATTATGTTCGGAAAGCGTTGTAGCAAAATTATGTCCACCGCTACCAGAGGCTACAAAATACAGATAATTTGTCTCAGCCGGATGAGCCGCAGCAAAAATAGCCTCTTTCCCCGGATTGCAAATCGGTGTCGGCGGCAAGCCCGCATATTTATAGGTGTTATACGGACTGTCTATTGTCAAATCTTTGCGGGTTAAAGAACGGTTAAGTTCTTCTTTTCCACCGGTTACAGCATAAATAACTGTCGGGTCTGTTTGCAGCAGCATTCCCAAACGCAAACGATTTTCAAAAACCGACGCAACCTGCGCACGCTCCATGCCGATACCGGTTTCTTTTTCCACTATAGATGCCAATATCAGTAATTCATATTTGGATTGTAGAGGCAAATTTTTATCACGTTCATTCCAAGCCTGATCCAAAACATCCTGCATGGCCTTTTGTGCCTGCGCTATAATTTTTTTAGGACTATCGCTGCGAGAAAAAGTATAGGTTTCCGGCAAAATGCTTCCCTCTGCAGGAGTTTCAAAATTCTCCTTGTGTAAAAATTCATCATTTTGTAAAAGCTCTACCACTTCTGCGGAAGTTAAACCTTCCGGAAAAGTTATTTTACGCAGATAAACTTTGCCTGAAGCTAATTTTTGCGCCGTTTGTTCAATAGAAATATCGCCGTCAAACATATATTCTCCGGCTTTTATTTGCGGATACAATCTGTTTATTTTGGCATATAAAATAAACAAATATTTATTTTGAATCAGCTTATTGTTCTGCAAAGCCTGAGCAATTTTATTAAGAGAATCACCTTTGTTTATCAAAAACAGAGTATTCTCTTCAATCGCAAACGGCTGTTTAACGGCATAATCATACAAAAAAGCCGCTGCAGCACCGCCGATTATCAGTAGTAACAACAACAGCTTTTTCATAGTGTTATACCTTATTTTTAATCTTCAAATTTTTTGAAAATCAAAGATGAATTGGTTCCGCCAAAGCCGAATGAATTGGACATAGCGGCTTTGATAGCCTTTTTCTTCGGTTTCAAAGGTACCAAATCTATATCTTTAACTTCATCAGCCGGCTCTTCCAGATTCAAAGTTGCCGGACAAATCTGTTCCACAATAGCTTTAATTGTATAAACAGCCTCAACCGCACCGGCTGCACCCAACAGGTGGCCGATAGAAGATTTTGTTGAAGACATAGATGTGCAGCATAATTTGTCGCCAAACAAGCGTCTTACAGCCTGTGCCTCTCCCAAATCACCCAGCGGAGTAGATGTGCCATGCGCATTGATGTAGTTGATGTCTTCCAATTCCACACCATGTTCTTTAGCGTGTTTTACCGCCATCTGCATAGCGCGGTAAGCACCGTCGCCGTCCGGACAAGGAGCAGTCATGTGATGGGCATCACCGCTCATACCATAGCCGACAACTTCGGCATAAATATGCGCACCGCGGGCTTTAGCATGTTCCAGTTCTTCCAGAACAACCACTCCGGCACCTTCGCCCATAACAAAGCCGCTGCGGCGTTTATCCCACGGGCGGGAAGCTTTTTCAGGCTCATCATTAAATTCAGCGGTTACTGCATGCATACGGGCAAATCCGGCCAAACCTAAAACATTTACGGCAGATTCTGCACCGCCGGCAACCATAACATCGGCATCGCCCATAGCAATAATGCGGGTAGCATCGCCGATAGCGTGCGTACCTGTAGAACAAGCGGTTACGCAAGCATGATTCGGGCCGCGCAGCTTGTGGTTGATTGAAACCGTACCGGAAATCAAGTTAATCAAGCAGGACGGAATAAAAAACGGAGAAATACGTTTAATTCCGACTTCATTAAAAGAAATTGAATTTTCATAAATATTATTCAACCCGCCAATACCGGAGCCAATCATCACGCCGGCGCGGCACTGTTCCTCATCACTCAATTCGCTTGGTTCATAATCAGCGTCTTTTAAAGCATCATTAGCCGCTGCGACACCGTATAAAATAAATTTATCGGCCTTTTTTTGGTCTTTCGGAGCCATTACCGTATCCGGATTAAATTCATGTTCGCCTTCGCCGAACGGAACTTGACCGGCAATATGCACCGGAATATCTTTCAAATCAATATTTTCAATTTTACGGATAGCGGATTTGCTTGCCATCAAGCAATCCCAGTTATATTCTACGCCTCGGCCAAACGGCGAAACAACGCCTAAACCTGTAACGACAACTCTTCTCATATATTAAAACCTCATGTTAATCTTATAAAAAAACTCGCTGTTCCGTGATAGACTAAAGCGAGTTTAATTAAACAAAGCCTTACGACTTACGCATTCTTAGAAAGATAGTCAATAGCATCTTTTACAGTCAGAATTTTTTCTGCAGCTTTGTCAGGAATTTCGCAACCGAATTCTTCTTCAAAAGCCATTACCAATTCAACTGTATCCAAGCTGTCGGCACCCAAGTCATCAATGAAGCTGGCTGTTTCTACAACTTTAGATTCATCAACGCCCAAATGTTTAGCAACAATCTTTTTAACGCGTTCTGCGGTATCAGTCATTTAATTTAACCTCAATAAAATTAAAACAATTTTTTCAGACGTCATCGCCTGTGAGTTTTTGTTAGCACAATTTTATACTGTTTGACAAGCATTATTTTCATTTTAGCCTAAATAATTTGTTTATATCTATAAAATATATTGCAAAATCAATATGTTAGCTTTGTATAAAAAGTGTATAAAAACGGTTGTTATTTTAAAAATAATCATTACATAAACCGTATTCATACAGAAAAAAAGGAGAAAATTATGAAAATAGGCATTATCGGTGCCGGTTTAGTCGGCAGCACCACGGCATATTCATTACTGTCCTCCGGATTAGCCCGTGAAATAGTTTTGGTAGACATCAACCGCCACAAAGCCGAAGCAGAAGCTCTGGACATTATGCATGCCGTGCCGTACACGTTTCCATGTCGGCTGAAATCAGGAGCTTATGCTGATTTAGAAGGTGCGGATATAGTCATTATCACTGCCGGAGCTCATCAAACCGCCGGAGAAAGCCGCCTCAATTTATTTGAACGCAATATCACTATTTTTAAGGATATTATCCGCGGAATTATAAGCCATGCTGCCGATTCATTGATTTTAATCGCCTCCAATCCGGTTGATTTGCTTACTTCATATTTTATTAAAGAAGCAAAACTACCGGCCTCACGGGTTATCGGTTCCGGCACCATATTGGATACGGCGCGGTTCCGTACAATTTTGAGCGCACGGTTTGGCTTGGCACCGCAGTCTATTCATGCCTATGTTTTAGGTGAACACGGCGACAGTGAAGTTTTGATTTGGTCGGCTGCTTTGGCAGGTAATATGCCTCTGGAATCCTATGCCGCCGACGCCGGAATATCGCTAAACGCGGAAATTAAAAACCATATAGACAGCGAAGTCCGCAATTTTGCCTACAAAATAATTGCCGGCAAAGGCGCCACTTATTACGGAATTGCCTCAGGTTTAGCCAGAATCTGCAAAGCCGTATCCTATGACGAAAATGCCATTTTGCCGGTTTCGGCTTTTCATGATGAAGTTGAAGGCGTAAAAAATATTTGCCTTTCGCTGCCGGTCGTTATCAACCGCAGCGGTATCAGCCGTGTTTTATATCCGGAATTGTCGGCGTCGGAACATACTTTGCTGCGGCAAAGCGCTGAAAAAATTCAAGATTACGTGCATAGTTAAAAAAATATTGCCAAAACCTTATTTCTTCTGTATACAATCTATACATTGAGGTAAATATGGCAGAAGTTGTTACATTCGGGTGCCGCTTGAATGCGTATGAGTCCGAAGTTTTAAAGGAAAAATTAAAAGACATTGATAACCTGATTGTTATCAATACCTGTGCTGTTACAAGCGAGGCCGAGCGCCAATGTCGGCAGGCAGTCCGCAAGCTCCGGCGTGAAAATCCGGACGCCAAAATCGTGGTCACCGGCTGTTCGGCTCAAGTCAGCGCTGACAAACTTGCCGCCATGCCGGAAGTTGATATGGTTTTGGGCAATAAAGAAAAAAAAGAGATAGAAAAATATATAGAGGCCTTAACCCAGCCTATATCCAAAGAAATTGTCGGTGATATCGCTCAAGATTCCTCCTGTGATGATTTTATGATTACCGGATTTGAAGGCAGACATAAAGCTTTTTTGCAAATTCAGCAAGGCTGCAATCATCGCTGCACCTATTGCATAATTCCGTATGCGCGCGGGCGCAACCGTTCAGTGCCGCTGCCGTCGATTATTAAACAAATCAAAAAACTGCTGCAGCAAGGCTTCAAAGAAATTTGTCTGACCGGCGTAGATATTTGCTCGTATGAGCCATCATTCAGCGGCGTTGTCAAAGATATTTTGGAACAAATACCGGAATTGCCTTGTCTGCAATTTGGCTCGTTGGATCCTGCAGCCTTGAATGATGATTTTATAGCTTTGCTGTGCCGTTATAAAAATATAGATTCGCATTTTCATTTTTCTGTTCAATCAGGCGACAATTTAATTTTGAAGCGCATGGGACGGCGCCACAGCCGCGAAGATGTGATAAACCTCTGCCAAAAAATCCGTGCAGTGCGGCCAAACGCAACTTTCAGCGCCGATTTTATCTGCGGTTTTCCGACCGAGACGGAAGAAGCTTTTGCCAACACATGCAAGCTGGTGGCAGATGCCGGATTGAGTAAGCTGCATGTTTTCCCATATTCCGAACGCAAGGGAACGCCAGCTGCCCGCATGCCGCAGCTGCCAATGGAAGAACGCCGTCGCCGGGCTGCCGTTTTAAGAGATTTAAGTAAGGAATAAATATATGAGTTTTTGGCAAAAGTTGGGTTTCGGCCTCAAAAAATCTTCCGATAAAATCGGAGGCGGATTAACGGATATTTTCAGCAAAAGGAAATTGGATTCCGCAGCTTTGGACGAGCTTGAAGAGTTGCTTTTAACTTCGGATATGGGGGTAAAAGCCACAAATGCGCTTTTAGCCCAGTTTGCCGCCCAAAAACAGGATAAAGACATCACTGCAGAAGAAATCCGCCGGCTTTTGGCACAAAAAATCGAGGATATTTTAAAGCCTTGCGAACAAACATTTTTACTGGAAAATCATAAGCCCTATGTCATTTTAATGGTTGGTGTCAACGGAGCCGGAAAAACCACCACTATCGGCAAATTGGCAGCAAAACTGCAGGCTCAAGGCAAAAAAGTTTCATTTATTGCCGGCGATACCTTCCGCGCTGCCGCTGTAGAACAGCTCAAAGTCTGGGCGGATAGGCTGAACATTTCCATATTCAGCGGAATCGACGGATGCGACAGCGCAGGTTTATGCTATGACGGCTTGCAGCAGGCCATCAAAAACGGCGATGATGTTGTTTTTATAGACACCGCCGGACGCCTGCAAAACAAAAACGGCCTGATGGATGAGCTGAAAAAAATCGTCCGCGTTATGCAAAAAGTTATTCCGGATGCACCGCATAAAGTTTTGCTGACCATAGATGCAACCACTGGGCAGAACGCTCTTTCGCAAATTCAGATATTTAAGGATATTTCCGGCGTAAACGGACTGGTTGTTACCAAGCTTGACGGCTCGTCGAAAGGCGGCGTGCTGGTTGCTGCCGCTAAAGAATTTGCCTTGCCGATATATTTTGTGGGTGTCGGCGAAGCAATAGAAGATTTAGATGTATTTAATGCGCATGATTACGCCGCTGCCTTGCTTAGCTTATAGAAAAGTTTTACTTATATTATTATGTTTTATTAAAATTTTTATGTTATGAAGATTTTTAGAAAATTGCAAAAGGACTTCCCTTTATATTTAGGCAAGTTCATTGTTTTACTCAAAGAGAATTCCTGTTTTGCCGGCTGCAAGCCTGTGCATGCCTATTCTGACGCCGAAATTGACCTTACACCCAACCCTCGTTTATACATCGGTTTGAGTGAAAATGAGCGTTTGGAAAAAATCAAGCAGAATTTGGCTTATGTTTGGGCAGACGGGTATGAAAGCAAAAAATGGGAAAGCCGAAATATTCCTTATTTGGGAATTCGCCTTACTCCGAGTCTGGTTTTGCATGAAATGATTGGCGGAGGGTACGGCTATGACTTGGCAAAAGCTCAGAAATTAGCAAAAAAATGTCAGGCTCGTTTTCTTACACAAAATGAATACCGCGAAGTTTTGTATTGCTGGGACGCCATTTCGAATATGCGCCTGATTGCCTGTGATTTTCCTTTGGAAAAAGCACTGATGTGGGTGTATACGGGCGAAGATGCCGAACAGGATAATGAGTACAAATACCACTTATGCACCCAAAGCGGCGAAGTTATCTGGTACAGCGAATGGGATGACGACGGCAACGTTTTGCTGGCTTTGCGTTAATGTAAAAAAACAGTCTTGAGTTTAAGCTCAAGACTGTTTTTTTGCGATACGTTTTTTTTGCAGCGCATAAAAAGCAATTATAACCGAAAAGGTTAAAATCTCCGAAAGCGGCATCGCCAGCCAAATTCCTTTAATCCCTAAAATTTTTGGCAAAAAGATAAAGGCCGGAATCAAAAACACACAGCCGCGCAGCAAAGCAAAAAACGTAGCCGGTTTGATGCGTTCCAAACTTTGAAAATAGCCGATTATTGTAAGATTCAGAATAAAAAAGCTGAATCCGATTGCAAAATACGGAAAACCCTGCACCGCCAATTTAGCTGCCGAATTTTCATTTTGCAGAAACAATCCGACCATAAAATGCGGAAACAGGCTGAAAATAAAGGTTGTGGCAATACCGAACCCAAGCGCCGTGTTTTTAAGCTTGGTATGAAAATGGTGCAGCGTACAGGTATGCTTTCTCCGTTGATGCACTTTGTGGTGTCGCTGGGGATTGCTTTAGTTATTTGGGTGGGCAGCTATTTGATTGTGCATCATCAGATAACGGCTGGAAACTTTGTGTCGTTTGTGGCAGCGCTGATTTTGCTTTATAATCCGATTAAAGGTATTGGCAACAATTTTAATAATGTGCAGATTGCATTGATGGCAATGGAGCGGGTTTTTGAACTGCTGCAGCAAGCACCAAAAATTGTTGATAAACCAAACGCTAAAGAACTGATTGCTAAACCGGACAGTATTTATGCCTCGCTTTATCAAGCGCAGCTTTCCTGATATATAAAGGATATTGACTTTTTTATGCCGTGAGATATACTTGCGGCATAAGTTTTATTATTTTAAATAATTGTTGCGTATGAATATTATTAAAATTCTTGGTTATGCTTTTTTAAACATGTTTGATTGTATGTCGACAAAAATGTTTAGAAAGCTTTGCGAACGATACATTCAAAATTGTGATTTTAGTGTAGAAACGGTTTTGAGTGGATATATCGCCCAAAATCAATTGGCTAATAAGCTAAGCTATGTTGCCGGTTTGGATATCAAAATTGAAGAGTATAGATATTTGCGTAATTCTAAGCTGGAAGTCATCATTTTGCTGAACAATCGCAAACTGTGGCAGTTGTTTGTTGACAGCGTAGAAAACAGAAAATTATCTGTTCCGGAACAGTTTATATTGACTGAAAAAATGCCGGTGGAATTTTTCTGCCAGCTGTACAAGCATAAAGCAGACAAACTGGATTGGTTTTGCGCGCAAATAGGTATTGATTTGCTGATGGCCGGTAAATCGAATTACGAAAAGCTTAAGTGGTATATTGAAAACTGCAAATTAAGCTTTGTGGTTTTGCGTCTGTTTATGGATTTGTTTGTCCGAGAGGCTGACAAATGCGGAAACGACCGTAAACAAGAACAGAAATATGGCTATTGCAAATTGATGCAGTTATGGCTGGATTCTTCCGGAGCGCCGTTGGAATGCTTTCAAACTCACGGAAAAATGCTGGATTATGTTTTAACAACATTGGAAAAAATGCACTATGCAGGTAAAATACAATCTTGGGAAAACAAATTGTCAGAGGCAAATTGTTTCTGAGGAAAATTAAAAAACAGCCTTAAGGTCAAAGCCTTAAGGCTGTTTTTTTTGTGCAGCTATTGTTTTGCAACAAATAAAAAACACCAATAGCCGCAAACGTCAAGATTTCAGAAAGCGGCATCGCCAGCCAAATTCCTTTAATCCCTAAAATTTTTGGCAAAAAGATAAAGGCCGGAATCAAAAACACACAGCCGCGCAGCAAAGCAAAAAACGTAGCCGGTTTGATGCGTTCCAAACTTTGAAAATAGCCGATTATTGTAAGATTCAGAATAAAAAAGCTGAATCCGATTGCAAAATACGGAAAACCCTGCACCGCCAATTTAGCTGCCGAATTTTCATTTTGCAGAAACAATCTGACCATAAAATGCGGAAACAGGCTGAAAATAAAGGTTGTGGCAATACCAAACCCCAGCGCCGTGCTCAAAGCGATTTTAACGGCCTCTTTCATGCGCTCAAAACTGCATAACCCGAAATTATAGCTGATAATCGGCTGCGCAGATTGAGCGACAGCGTTGCCAATCATAAACACAAACGGCGCATAGTAGCAGCAGACGCCGAACGCACCCACGCCATTGTCGCCTAAATATTGCATAAATATATGGTTGCCTACAAACATCAAAACCGCCATTGTCGCCTCGCCAAGCATTGCCGATGAGCCGATTCGGCATTGGTTAAAAATGCCTTTTGCAAAAAGCGAAAAACCGCGCAGCCCGATTTTTATCGGATAAAGACGCAGAGTTTTAGCCTTACACAGCAAATAGCCCAATACCAAAACACCACCGATAACCGTAGCCAGTGTAGAAGCAAACGCGGCTCCCATCAATCCCCAACCAAACGGGAACATAAACAGCCAATCAAAAAAAGTGTTAGCGATAGATTCTATGATAGTAATCCACATTGCCAGTTTAGGCGCGCCATCCAAGCGAATCATAAAAAGTCCCAGTAAAGACCACATCAAAAACAAAAAAGCCGGCACAATCCACAGAAGATAAGTTTTTACATAATTCAGCAAATATTCGGAAGAACCCAGTAAATAAGCGGTTTTAACGGGAAATATAAATATCAGCGCCGAAAGAATGACGGCAAAAATAGAAAGAAACAGCAGAGATTGCGAAACGTTCAACCGCGCCAATTTTATTTTGCCTTTAGCCAAAGCCATTGAGGCAATAACTGAGCTGCCGATACCGGACATCAGCCCGATACCGGTAAAAATCATAAACAGCGGCGCTGTGATGTTGATGGCGGCAATGCCGTCGCTGCCCACGCTGTGCCCCACAAACATACCATCAATAGCTGTAATGGCGCTCATGCTAATCATTCCAAGCAAAGTCGGAATAAAAATTTTTTTAAATAACGTTGAAATTTTTTCTGTTCCAAAGTTCATAAAATCACCATAAATTAAAGTTAATTTAAACACAAAAAAAGCCGGCATAATAATTGGTTTTACCCAGTCACCTTATCCGGCTTTTGCCCTCCGATGAGGATTACAAAACATTTTAAGGCTGCATATAATTTAAATAATCACTTGTCAAGCATTTTAACCCGCTGCCGCTGAATTGTTGCAAAAATATGACAAATCTTGTCTATTTTCCCGAAAACGCTTGCAAACAATGCGCCGGTCTGGTAAGATGAAAGAAAATATATTAAAGGATATTGTAAAATGGCAGAGTTAAAAGATTTTATAGATGACTGGAAGATAGATATAAAAAACAAGTCTGCTACCCACAAAAGCGGACTGAAAATTGCTTATGATGCAACAAATGAAGATGGTTCTTTGCGGCTTGCTTATACCGGAATGATGAAGTGGCAAAAACTAGCCTATAGCGTTACTCACGACATAAAAAAAATAGATGAAATGAGAGAAACTCTATCTAAGCAATTTGTTGAAATTTATAAACATAAAATGCGGACAAATGTAAATATTCCGCAAAAAAAATCTATAGAGCGATAATTATTTTGCGATAAGGGTTAAGAGTATGCTGACTAAAGACAAAATTGAACAAGAACTTGCCAAATCCGAGTATAGTGAACAGATTCGTAAATCACTTTCAAACTACTATGAAGGGTTGAACGAAAATGTTGCTGTGGCTATAGATTTTAGAAGTGCTGACCGTGCTTTGACACCTGAAAATGTTCAATCTGTTGTTTCATTATTAAGAGAACAAGGCATCGACGCCGTTTCATTTATGGATAAAGAAGCTGCTTCTCCTGATAAATATGTGATAACGGAATCTGGTGTTTTATGTCCTAATATGAAACCAGAAGATGCTTTGAAAGCGACGGTTTATATAGAAGATTTACTATTAAAAAATAACTATCAACTGCTTGGTCATGCCAACCCTCAGACAGCAAAATCTTTGATTTATACCTCATCACGCGCTATAGGTGTGGACGCTGATGAAACTTTAAGTGCTAATGCTTCTAACAGTAAAGCCATAGATATAAAAGAGTCTCATCCTAATTTTGAAGAATTTAGTAAAATAGAAACTAAACATGGCGGAGATTATAAATCATTTATTGATGAAATGGTTTCAGATGCATATTCTAAATCTGAAGCAGTTGATTTTAATGAAATGTCTACTAAAAACGTCTATGAAGACGGCGGTAAATATTTATACCGCGGCGGCAGTTTAGGTAATAATCCATATGCCACCATTTCTGAATATAATTCAAGAAAAGTTGCACATTCATCTCCGGCCATAGAAATAAGCGGATCATTTTCTGGTAAAGGAGGAACCAGCTCTACAAAAGGCGGCGCATTCTATCCACCTACTTCCGATAATATTCAATATGGCTTTATCTATGAATTTGAAAGCATGGGTGATGAACAAATTTATTACCACAATGTCGGTCTGGAAGAAGGTGATAAACCTAGAGTATTAGCTGATACAAACAAAGATTGGAATGGTCATGATGGACAAATTTATGAAACTCCGGTTACCCCTCATCATAACAAAGTTCATGCTATTTATTTACACGTTGGAAAGCTTGGAGAAAATAGGTTATATTCTATTCCGTTAGATGAAAACGGCAATATTGCCGATGAAAAGTGGCGTGATTTTTTTGCAATGCATGAACCTTCAGATGATAAAGTTGTCGGTTATGTTGCCGATAGACAAGATAAAATAAAAAATTCACCTGATATTTCTTATGAATTTAAAACCGGCGAAAAGTTGCCTCCTAAAAATTATACTGATTTATCTGCTGTGCCAACAGATGAATTTTTGAAAGCCTTTGTTCATCGTGATGCATTAACATCAAACGGTAGCCAAATCAATTGTAAAGAAAGTTTGAGCCTTGATTTTTTGGGTGTTGAAAAAATTCCAGATTTATCAAATGTTAACATTAATGGAAAATTCAATGCAAATCAGATTCGTCATGTGAATATGAATGATTTGCCATTTGCTTCAAAAGGGTACTTTTTAGTTAATGCTACAATTGAAAATTGCGACAAGGTTGATGCTCAAACATTTTGCCGTAAACTCGGAATGGAATATAAAAACGGCGTGTGGGACACATCTAATACAAATATAAGTGGAAAATTTATAGGGTGTCCGCAAGATTTTGTAAACACTAAGATAAAAGATTTAAATTTTATAGATTTAACGGTCAATGATTTAAATGAAATTCCTGTAACTAAACACGGCGCTAACGAAATAAAAATTATAAATCAAGAATCTATAAAAGAAATGAATCCTGATTTATTTTTACGCAAAATAAATGGTGATAATTTTGATAAATTTCCAGATGGTGTAACTTTAAATCCAAATTATAAAACAACATTAAATTTAAATCGCACCAATATTGTTGAATTGCCGAAAGGATTAGAGAATTATCAAATTGAACGCATTATTTTTCCGGAAAATGAAACTGTAAAATCATTAGATAACATACCAATAACTAAAGAAGGATGTTTTAATCTAGAATATGTCGGCGATTTATCAAAAGAAACCACAGAATCTTTTTTATTAAAGACAAAAGGAAAAGACTGGTGTTCCGAACATTTGTCAAAAGCTGCTGACGGACACTTGATTGTTAATGGCGAAATAGATTTTAATACACCTAATTATTCAAATAATAAAAGTTCTGATTTAGATATTTCATCTTTTCCGCATGATATTGATAAAGTTGAATTTAAAGGTCGTATAAAACCTGTTGAACTTGGGC
>ERZ1035032.803-NODE-803-length-22492-cov-50.386638_pt1 | contig 22492 bp, 18 predicted proteins | sample MGYA00520693_ERZ1035032 | MGnify/ENA primary metagenome ERZ1035032 (study PRJEB33766, sample SAMN09781740) | gut metagenome | biome: gut microbiome | host: Homo sapiens | place: Madagascar | study: EMG produced TPA metagenomics assembly of the PRJNA485056 data... | reverse complement strand
TTGTAAAAAGGATTGTCTTGTGGTTTGTAAAAAGCTTAAGTAACAACAAGAGTCACAAGTATAAAAACAGTATGATCAAAAGTATCTATGCTTATGGAATTGTCTTTTCCGGAAAAAACTGCACTTTATCAGTTAAGAAAATTAAGTAACGCAAGATAGATCTTCTCAGTTCTGAGCAACAAGAGAATAACTAAGCGACTGACAGCTTTTACATTGTTACCTCTAAAACACCAATCTTTGCTCTGACAAGATTGGTGTTCTTCAATTCTCCTATTTTGAGCTTACCTATAAGCTCTAGTGAATACCATTTAGAACTTTATACTCAGATTCAGCAAATGTATCAGTCATGCCTGAAATGTAATCTACAAGCAGTCTTATTCTTAAATACATTTCAGAGAATACTGCCTTATTTTTGTTTTTAAGGTAATACTCTTTGTGTCTTCTGGATATTCTTGAAGCGATACGCTTACAGAAAGGATTACCACCTGTACCTAATAGCTCCTTGCTAAAGTCGTCTTCACTTTCAAATAAAAGGTGCTCATATGATTCAAATAGCCCCCTGATATAACTAGCACCTGACAGATCTAAAGTTTGAACTTCAAAATGGTTGTACACAGCATGATATTCAAAAGTCTTTAACATCTTTAAGGCAGTTACTCCAGGATAGTTACCTCCTGAAAAGTCAGGTTCACCTGTTTCTATAAATTGCTCAAAATTTTGACTGATAGCTGTAGCTATATCGTTAATATAAAACTCAGAGATAACATCTCGTAAATAAAACAGAGCTTCTGTTTTATTTACTAAAAATCTCTTTTCTATTTCATTTGTATCAAGATATTTTGATAACTCTGATAACTCTGGATAATTATCAAGTTGACGACAGAGTTTTAAGATTACATATCTGTCAATAAGCCCTCTATCAAAGGCATCCTCAAGATCTGCTAACACATAAGCTAAATCGTCAGAGTACTCAATGATGGTTGCAAAGGGATGACGTGTGTCTCTATGACACTCTTCTCTTATAGCATCTAACAGAACTTTCTCTGATAAAAAGACACCTGCATTAGCATATGACCAGGAGTAAAAGTCGCCTTGAATACCATTACCAGCTTCTCCCTTACCCTTACCTAGTAGTAACTCTTTAATGGTATATGGTACTTTAATTACTGATGCATACTGACCTAAGGTTAAATTCAAATCCTGTATTGAAAAAGACAGTCTTAAACCTTGAGCATTACCGTTGAAGGTTAAAAGATCATCCTTTTCAGCCATAGCGATTTCTGAGCTGATGTGACGATTCTCTACAGTCTTTTTAAGCCACTCCCTAATTAGAGATTCACCAAAATGACCAAAAGGAGGATTACCTAAATCATGCATTAGTGCTGCAGTATAAAGACAGCTGGTCATAGGTCGCAGTATCGATACAAAGTTAGCTTGTTTACATTTTTTAGCAATTGCAAATGAGATAAGTCTTGTGTACTGCGCCACCTCTAAAGAGTGAGTAAGTCTGTTTCTTGAGGCTGCTTTTACATCTAAAGGAAAAACCTGTGTTTTCTGCTGCAGTCTGCGTAAAGGCGCACACAACGAAAACTTAAGACGGTCCTGCTCCACACCAAAATCATCAGAATCAAAAAGATTAAGCTCTTTGTCATCCGAATTATTCTCAGAATTTACCTTTGATTCATTAAATGAAGAAAGGTTAAAGTTTGAAAGAGAGAAAGACAACTGTCCTTTAGATAAAACATCGCCCCTTAGGCGCTTTGCGCAAAAGAGGCGAGAAGATAATTCATTTTTATTCATCTATGGTCACTATAGTATGAATGTTGAATTTAGCACTAAGTAAAGAGTCTTTAAAGGCTCTTTTACTTTAGTATGAAGGCATTGCTACAGGAGCTTTGTAACTGTCAAAGTTCTCAAACAGCTCAGGTTCTGTCTGTCTTAATTTAGCAAGCATTGCTCTTGTAACCAGAGTTACACCGCCTTCTGAACGGTAGAATCTCTTTGCATCAAGAACAGGATCTTCACCGATAATCATGCCACGTGGAATTTCACATCCACGATCCATAACTACCTTAGTCAAACGACAGGCTCTGTGAATAATGCAGAAAGGCATAATCACAGACTCAGACAGGAAGCAGTTTGAATGAACTCGACAAGAGTTAAACAACAAAGTCTGGTTAATTGAAGAACCTGAGATAATGCATCCTGCTGATGTTACAGAGTTTCTTAAAATGGTTGAAGTACCACTGATATCCTGAACCATCTTAGCTGGTGGTAACTGGATCTGGTTGGTCCAAATAGGCCAGTTAAAGTCATAGATATCCAACTGAGGCTCAATAGATGCGATATCCATGTTTGCTTCCCAGTATGCATCGATGGTTCCTACATCACGCCAGTAAACAATATCTTTGTTACCACGGTTGCGGATGCATGATTTTGAGAAATCATGAGCATGAACCTGATGCTGCTGAACTAAAGCTGGAATAATATCCATACCAAAGTCACGGTGTGAACCTTTAGTCTGCGCATCTTTTTGTAAAACGTCATATAAGAAATCTGCATCAAATACATAAATACCCATTGAAGCTAAGCTCATATATGGGTTATCAGGCATAGTTGGAGGATCAGCAGGTTTTTCAACGAAATCTGTTACTAAATTGTCAGTGTTAACATTCATCACACCAAAGCCTTTAGCCTGCTCTTTTGGTACAGGAATACATGCAACAGTTAATGGCCCGCCCATCTTGATATGATCAAGAATTAAGGTTGAGTAATCCATCTTATAGATATGATCACCTGCCAAAATCAAAACATACTTTGGCTTGTGATCTTTAATAATATCGATGTTCTGGTAAATAGCATCGGCAGTACCCTGATACCAGTGCTCTTCATCCATTCTCTGAGAGGCTGGAAGGAAATCAATGTACTCATTCATCTGGTTTCTAAAGAATGACCAACCAGCCTGTAAATGACGTAAAAGACTGTGAGATTTGTACTGAGTTACAACACCAATACCTTTAATACCAGAGTTAACACAGTTAGACAGAGCAAAGTCAATAATTCTGAACTTGCCTCCAAAGTAAACTGAAGGTTTGGCTCTTGTATCTGTTAAGGCTTTTAATCTACTGCCTCTACCACCTGCTAAAACCAGGGCCATGGTCTGTCTGACGACGTCACGAGCACTTTCCATTAGCTCCTCCCACATGACTAAAAATCTAATTTAACGTTTTGATTTTTATTTTAGTTTGTAAGAGTTAATTTTTATAGATGCCTAAATCATTTTTGGGATCTAATCGGTGATATTTAAAGCATAATCAATGCGTTACGTGATCATGGGCACATATATAATCTGCAATCGTTTGCAAGAGTGCGTTGCGTCACACAAATTGCATTTCTTTTCAAAATTTCATGCAACAAAACTGAACATTTTCTCATTTTTCACCATTTTTTAAGCTAACTAGTCATCGTAAAAAAACAATTTTTTACACTGAAGATCTTTGTCTATCAACATTTTCATTAATGTGAGCCTATTTTTAAACCTTCAAAAATAGAATTCTCAAAAAAATATTAAAGAGATTTTTGTAAGTGACGTTATTAAGTTCAAAGGGAAGGAAAATTCCTTAAAAGATTTCAAAAGATTTTCCGCAGGAGGAAAACAAAATGTCAATTTATGTAAATACAAACGTTACCTCATTAAACACCACTAACAAGTTATCTAAAGCTACTAATTCTTTGGATACCACTTACAAGCGTTTATCATCAGGTTACAGAATTAACTCAGCAAAAGATGATGCTGCAGGTTTACAGATTTCAGACCGTTTAACCTCACAGATTAACGGCTTAAAGCAGGGTAACAGAAATGCAAATGATGGTATTGCATTAGCCCAGACCGCTGAAGGTGCATTAGACGAAGTACATACCATGTTACAGCGTATTCGTACCTTATCAGTACAGGCAGCTAACGGAACTAACACTACAGCAGACCGTAACTCAATCCAGGGTGAAGTTTCACAGTTATGCTCTGAGATTAACCGTATTGCATGTAAGACTACCTTCGGTAAGCAGGAAATCTTATCAGGCAAGGGCGTTGGTTTAGTAGGTGCAGATGGTAATATTTCATTCCAAGTTGGTGCTAATGCTAATGATACCACTTCAGTAAGCTTATCATCAGGCTTCACAATTGAGCAGATGAAGACTGCTGCAGGATCAAAAATTACTACGGTAGATGATGCTGATGGTAGAGGCAAGACTTTCGATGTATCAACCGCATCAAAGGCACAAGACGTTTTAGCTGACATTGATAGTTTCATTGGATTTGTAGATAAGAAACGTGGTGAGTTCGGTGCTGTACAGAACCGTTTAGAGTCAACCATCTCTAACCAGTCAAACATCGCTGAGAATGAGTCAGATGCACGTTCAAGAATTCGTGATACTGACTACGCTGAAGAAGCTGCAAACTTATCACAGCAGAATATCATTCAGCAGGCTGCAACCTCAATGTTAACCCAGGCTAACAGCCGTCCACAGATTGCTTTAAGTCTGTTAGGTTAATTAAATAACTCTAAGATCCCCGGAAATTATTTAAATTTTCGGGGATTTTTTATTTCTTTGAACCTAAATTATGAAAACATCAGTCTTTACTGATAAAATCCATGCAGAATTTTAATTGAGGATTTTATATGAAAATTGGTATTATCTGCGCCATGGATGAAGAGACAGAATACTTTCTGTCTAAATTAGAAAGCTATGAAACTAAAAATGTAGGACAGATCATTTTCTATGAAGGCAAGACTGCTGAAGGTAAAGAAGTTGTTATCTCAAGATCTGGTATTGGTAAGGCTAAAGCTGCTACTGTAACCGGTCTTTTAATCGCTTTATACAATGTAAGCTACATTATCAATTCTGGTATTGCAGGCTCCATTTCCCCTACTCTACATATCGCTGATATCGTATTCTCAACAGATGCTACTTACCATGATGCTGACTTTACCCCATTTAATTATGCTAAAGGTCAAATGCCAGGAGAACCTGAGGTATTTAACGCAAACTCAGAGTTAATTGCCAAAGCTGAAATTGCAGCATCTACTATTCCTGAATTAAAAGATCATGTAAAAAAAGGTCTTGTAGTATCTGGAGATCAATTCATTAACACCCCTGAAGGTAAAGCAACCATTGCTAAAAATTTTCCTCAGGCCATGGTAACTGAGTGCGAAGGTGCTCCTATTGCACAGATCGCTCACGATTTTAATGTTCCATTTATTATCATCAGATCTGTATCAGACTGCGCTGATGAAAATGAAACTAAGACTTATGATTTTAATGTTAAAGTAGCATCGGAGAACAGTGCTAAATTAGTTTTAGCTATGATCAAGATGCTCTAGGAGAGAGTATGCCTGTAGAGCAGATCTTAAATGCAGCAAAAGAAGTTTCCTTATCTGACTTTTTTGCCACATTTTTCTCAATTTTGCAGTATCCTGCTGTTACCTTGCTTACAGCAATGTTACTTGAGATTATTCTGCCTATAAACGCATCATGGCGCTTATCTAATTTGGCGCCTCTCTTCTCAAAGCTTGCTAAAAAGGTAAATAGACAGGAAAACTCACTAGGTCAAACTATCTTTTCAAGTGTGTTCTTGCCTTTTTTCCTTTTATGCATTGCTATCTTTACCATCCTGCTTTTAAGATTTTGTATAAACCATGACACTATTGTGTCACTTCTGATACTGCCTTTTTTACTTGAATCAAAACCAGTACTTAAAACAACATTTCAAGTAAAAAGATCACTTGAGCATGATGATAAAGAATTAGCTAAAAAGTATTTGCAAAAGATTATGCTTCGAGACTGTTCTAAACTCTCTTTAATGGGAGTATGCAAAGCTAACAGCGAAGCTGTAGCCGTAGGTCTTTTTGCAAACTGGTTCTCGGTGATGGTCTGGTATATGCTCTTAGGTATAGAAGGAGCTCTTATCATGCAGATGGTTGCAGTGATGAACAGATCATTTAGCTTTAAAGAAAAGAGAACCGAAACTTTTGGCATCTTTATTTATAAATTTGAACAGGCTCTTTTAGTCCCTAGTTTGATTGTCTACCTGCTCACCATGATCTTTTCAGTTCATATTGTCAGGATCTACAAAAACTTTATCAATCATTTAAAATTCTTGCCAAATCCTGTCACCTCACTTGTAATTGAAACTCTTGGATCATATGCTAATGTGTCTTTAGGTGGACCTCGTTACTACGAAGGTAAACTTGTAAGGCTTGCAAGAATTGGTGGTGAGAATGAACCTGACTTATACTCCCCATTAAAAATCTATAACAAACTAAGATTCTCTGGTATTCTCTTTGTTTGTTTCTGTGTTGTAGTCAGGATCTTTTTATATTCAGCTGCTTAATTTTATTCGTTATTACCAAAGCTATTAACAAAATAATTTAATGCGATAACAAGTTAAAAAAGTTACCCAAGATAAAGATAGTTATGTCAGAAAAAGATAACAGACAAGATTTTTTACAGTTATTAAAAGAACAGGAGCAGGAAGCTCAAGATCCTGAGTTCTCCTCTTTAATTGGAGACTCAATTGGAGAGATCAAAACTCTTGTTCAGGATAAAGTAGAAAAGAGCTCTTCCCTTATTGACAAAAAACTTGCCAAAGCAAGACAGGAAGCTGCTGTCAGAAAATCTGAGGATGTAACCGATTCAGCATCCTCTGGCTTTGTCCATATGGTTCAACCTAACGATGTCTTAGAGTTCCGTCGTCCTGGCGTACAGCCTTATGTAGTACAGAAGCTACGTAAAGGAGAGTACCCTGAAGCTGATTTTATCGATCTGCATGGCAAGACCATTGAACAGGCTTATGAACAGGTAATGCAATTTTTGGCTTTTGCTAAAAAGCATGAATTCAGATGCATTCTTATCATTCACGGTAAAGGCGAAAGATCAAATCCTAAGGCCTTGATGAAAAGTCATGTAGCCCATTGGTTAAAGCAGATCCCTGATGTTTTAGCTTTCCATTCAGCTCCTGTTTGGAAAGGTGGAACCGGAGCCTTGTGTATTATCTTAAAGAAAGGCGATAAGGCATCCATTGTTAACCGCGAAATCTATCAAAAAAGGTAAGCAAATTTGAGCTTACCTTTTAGTCAAATAGTCTAATTGAAAAAGGTCTCAGATCTAACTTACCTTTAGAGCAGCTGGTGTCACGCCAAAGTAGCGTTTGAACTCTCGGCTGAACTGAGAAACACTCTGATAGCCGACTTCTAATGCTGCCACATAAGCTTTAGCATTTTGAGTAATGATCATCTCTTTTGCTTTATTTAGTCTGATCTTTTTAAGATACTGTACAGGAGTATCTGAGGTGACATCTTTAAAGAGGCGATAGAATGATGACACACTCAGATTTACTTCTTTAGCAAGATTATCCACATCAATTTCTTGATTATAGTTTTGCTCTAAAACATCAATAACTTTGTTGATCTGAACTAAAGGTCCTGCCTGTAAAGAGAGTTTTAATAACAGCTCTGCCTGTTCACCACATAAAGCTCTATATAAAACTTCACGTTTTAAAGCTTTTCCCAAAACTTTAGCTTCATTCTCATCAGACATGCATTTTAAAAATCTTACTAAAGAATCCTGAAAATCCCCTTCCATAGTAGAGGGTCCGATTGGAGATGGAATGTGCTTTGAATCAAAAGTCTTTATTCTGCCACGTAAATTCATGCTTTCAACTAGTTCACGAATTTCTTCAACTGAAAATCCAATAAAGATGCCTCTTACAGGGGCATCAAAACTTGCTATTGTCTCACACTGAGCATGGATCATCATTGAACAGACAATGTAGTCTAAAGCTGAATACTCATAAGAGTGTTCTTCAAAAGTCACGCGCTTTTTTCCTGATAGCAGAATACAAAGTCCGGTTCTGTAGACAGTAGGCTCAGCACTTTTATAGTGGTAGCGTTTAAAATAGAAAACATTATCTAAAGGAGCATCTTTAGTACCTTCATCCATATCAGGGAAGTACTCTAAAGCTTTTGTAAATTCTTCCAAAGCACACCTCTCTTTTATAGAATTATGCATGATTTCAACTGTGTTTTCACTAATATGCTCTGATTTTGGTAGGATTAGGCAATATTTTGAAAATATTGTGCATATAAAGTTATATCTAAATGCACTAAATTAAAGACAGTAAAAGTAAGTTGTACTAGAAAAGTACAAGCTAATTTATCAAAACTGTTTATGCAAAACACTTGTAAAAGGAGTTGTTGTGAATTTTGAATTTTATAATCCTACTAAGGTTTTATTTGGTAAAGGCAATCTTGAGAAACTAGGTGAAGTGGTAAAGGCTTTTGGTAATAAAGCTCTATTAGTAACTGGTGGCAGTTCTCTAAAGAGAAACGGTACTTTTGATAAAGCTGTAGCTTCATTAAAGAAATCTAATGTAGAAATTGTAGAGTGTGACGGAATTGAGCCTAATCCAAAGATTTCATCAGTTAGAAAAGGCGTAAAGTTAGTTAAAGAGCACCAATGTGATGTTATTGTAGCTCTAGGTGGCGGTAGTACCATGGACTGCTCTAAAGTAATTGCAGCTGGTGCCTTATATGATGGCGATCCTTGGGATATGATTTTCCACGGTCAGGAGAATGTTTATATTCCTCAAAAGGCATTACCAGTTATTACAGTACCTACATTAGCAGCAACCGGTTCTGAAATGGACGCTGGTGCTGTAATTTCAAATGCTGACACTAAAGAAAAGTCATTTGTAGAAAACGAAGTTCTATTTCCTAAAGTTGCTGTAGTTGATCCTACCTTAACTTTAACCGTTCCAAAGAATCAGACTGGCTACGGTATCTGTGACATCATTGTTCACATTACTGAGAGTTACTTTAATGGTGTTGATGGCACACCTCTCCAGAATGCTCAGGCCTTAGAGACCATTAAAAACTGCATTCACTATGGTCTAAAAGCTTACGAGAATGGTCAGGATCTTGAAGCACGTGAACAAGTACAGTGGGATTCAATTGTAGCTTTAAACGGCTTTATTAGTTGTGGAACTCATGGAGCTTTCCCTGTGCATATGATTGAGCATACTGTATCTGGTATTCATGACATTACCCATGGTGCGGGTTTAGCTATTATTAATCCTGCTTGGATGAAATTTACCATTAAGCATGGTGGCAATGTTAAGAAGTTTGTTGATTTTGCAACCTTCGTATTTAATGTAAAAGATACAGGAGATGATGAAAAGACTGCACTTGAAGGCGTAGCTAAATACGAAGACTTCTTAAGGAAGATTGGTTGCCCTACCCGCTTTAAAGATTTAGGCATCGACGATAGCAAGTTTGAAGACTACGCTGATATTACTTTAAAAGTAATTCATGATGAGAATGGCAATCTGCCAGCACGTCCTGCTCTAACTAAAAAAGACATCATTGAGATCTTAAATCTTGCTAAATAACCTTAGATAGAAATTTCAGGAAAATATTGACCTGAAAATAATTATCCAAAGGTACTAACCTTAACTTTTGGTAGTAGGATCGTCCTGCTACCAAACTATTTTTTTTAGTTCTATGAATATTATCAAAGATAAAGAATTTCAAGGCGAAAGACCTCTTTTCTTTCAACAAGACTTAAGACTTGAAAACATTAAGATCTTAAACGGCGAATCTGCAATTAAGGAAGGACACAATATTGTTGCAGTTAATTCTTATTTCAACGGTAAATACCCTTTTTGGCATATCAACGATTTTGAAATTGAAAACTGCACTTTTGATACCGGTGCACGTGCAGCCATCTGGTATTCAAACAATTTAAAAATGTCCAATTGCAAAATCATTGCGCCTAAGATGTTCAGACGCATGAAAGGTATAGCCCTTTTTAAAGTTGAATTTACAGATGCGCAAGAGACCTTATGGGATTGTGAGAATATTGCCTTAAAAGATGTAAAAGCCGTAAACGGCGATTACATATTTATGAACAGTTCTAATATCTCTGTTGAGAACTTTAACCTGCAAGGCAACTATTCATTCCAGAATTGTGAAAACATTACCATTAAAGATTCTGTCTTAGATTCAAAAGATGCCTTTTGGGAAGCTCATAACGTAGTTGTTGAAAACTCAGTATTAAATGGTGAGTATTTAGGTTGGCATTCAAAAAACTTAAAACTTATTAACTGTAAGATAAGTGGCACACAACCATTGTGTTATGCTGAAAACTTAACTTTAGTTAACTGCACCTTTGATAAAGATTGTGATCTTGCCTTTGAATATTCAACTGCAATTGAAGCAACTATCAAAGGCCATGTTACCAGTATAAAAAATCCTACTTCTGGCATAATTAAGGTACAATCAGTAGGAACTATCATTCGTGATGCGAATACCAAAGCGCCTGATAATTGTGTTATAGAAGAAGGTTACAATGGCTGAGCATAAATACAATTTTGATGAAATCATAGACAGAAAAAACACCTACAGCTACAAGTGGGATCTTATGAAAGATCCTGAGGTCTTACCTTTATGGGTAGCTGATATGGATTTTAAAGCAGCTCCAGCTATCTATGAAGCTGTAAACAAACTTGCACAGCAAGGCTGTTACGGCTATGGTGTTGCTACTAAAGAATACTATGATGCCATTAGCAATTTCCATAAAAGACATTATGGTCAGCATGTAGAAAAAGACTGGATCTTATGCTCTACAGCAGTAGTACCAGCACTTACAGCGATTTTACAGTCTCTATCTTTGCCAGGTGATGAGGTAATTTTACAAACACCTGCTTATAACTGTTTCTTTGGTTGTATTAAAAATTCTGGCTGTGTTTTAGCAGAAAATAAACTTATCTATAAAGATAATAAGTTCTCAATAGATATTGATAACTTAGAAGAGCTTGCAAGTCATGAAAAAGCAAGATTCTTACTCTTATGTAATCCACATAATCCATCAGGCAGATTGTGGACAAAAGAAGAGTTGCTCAAGATTATCGCTATTGCTAAAAAGCATAATCTTATTGTAATTTCAGATGAAATTCACTGTGACATCAGACCTAATGGTTCTGTTTTTCATGCGCTTACTACCTTAGATGAAAGCTTTAACGACAGGATCGTTACCATGAGATCTGGCAGTAAGACCTTTAATATTGCAGGTCTTAAAAATGCCTATGTCTTTACTCAGAACAAAGAGTTTTTAAATCGCATCGACAGACAGTTTAATATCAATGAAATCAATGATCTGTCTCCATTTGGTATTACAGCTACTGTTGCAGCCTACAATGAATGTGATGACTGGATTGCAGAACTTAATGACTATATTCAGGATAACTACAAGTTATTAGTAAAGTTCTTTAAAGAGAATTACCCTGAAGTTCATGTCGCAAATTTAGAGAGTACCTATTTAGCTTGGGTTGATTGCTCATGCTTTAATATGAGTGGCACAGAGATTAAGAACACTCTTTTAAATAAAGGAAAGCTCTATGTAAATGATGGTGAGATGTATATGTCACCATATCCAAGTTTCTTAAGAATAAATCTAGGTTGTCCTAGAGCTTATTTAGAAGAGGCTTTAAAGAGATTTAAGAAGGCTTTAGGTTAGAGATTTTAATTAAGGAAGGCATCGCAAACTGATTTTCTCAATTAGACAGTAGCAGAAATCTTACTTTGTAATCTGCTGCTGTTAATCTCATCGAGAATATCAAATCCATCACCTGTCTCATGGATTTTTTCATAGGTTAAAGCCTCACCTTTCATTTGACGACGAAGTTTCTCCTGCTTTAATGGAGTTAATTCAGAAAAAACTTCAGGTGAATAAGTTCTTTCAAAAGGAACTAATGGTTCTGCACGTAAGCACTCAGACAAAAATACTTGAGTCATACCATAATTTGAAAATTGTTCAGTAATTGCCTGAGCTCTGTCAAAGTCTGTAGTTTCAGCATATTTTTTTTGCTCTGGCAGAAGGTTGAATTTTTTTCTTAAATCCTCTTCTTTTAACTTAGATTCAGAAGATGAGAACTCTGGATTGTCAGTAACATCATGAGACAACATAGCTAATAGCAGAGCAAAATCAGCATGATCAGAGATCTGAATATCCTGATTCAGACGATTACCAAGCTGCAGTTCATCTACTAAAAGTTGATTTCTGATCTCATGAGTGAGCATGAAATGATCTCCTAATTACCTTACATATTCTTATCGGCAAAATTAGAAAATCTTTAAGTAATATTTTGAAAAATAAAGAGAAAAGAAAACCTCAGATGTAGATACAGCTGAGGCTTTGATACTAATCCCAACCCCTGCAGGAGGAGATGGGATTGGGACTAGATGCTTTAATTAACCTAACAGACTTAAAGCAATCTGTGGACGACTGTTAGCCTGAGTTAACATTGAGGTTGCAGCCTGCTGAATGATATTCTGCTGTGATAAGTTTGCAGCTTCTTCAGCGTAGTCAGTATCACGAATTCTTGAACGTGCGTCTGACTCATTCTCAGCGATGTTTGACTGGTTAGAGATGGTTGACTCTAAGCGGTTCTGCACAGCACCAAACTCACCACGCTTCTTATCAACATAGCCAATGTAGCTATCGATATCAGCTAAAACAGCCTGTGCATTTGAAGCAGTTGATACATCGAAAGTCTTGCCTCTACCATCAGCATCAGCAAGTAATTTACCTTTATCAGTACCACCATGAGCTTTACTCATCTGCTCAATTGTGAAGCCTGATGATAAGCTTACTGAAGTGGTATCATTTGCATTAGCACCAACTTGGAATGAAATATTACCATCTGCACCTACTAAACCAACGCCCTTGCCTGATAAGATTTCCTGCTTACCGAAGGTAGTCTTACATGCAATACGGTTAATCTCAGAGCATAACTGTGAAACTTCACCCTGGATTGAGTTACGGTCTGCTGTAGTGTTAGTTCCGTTAGCTGCCTGTACTGATAAGGTACGAATACGCTGTAACATGGTATGTACTTCGTCTAATGCACCTTCAGCGGTCTGGGCTAATGCAATACCATCATTTGCATTTCTGTTACCCTGCTTTAAGCCGTTAATCTGTGAGGTTAAACGGTCTGAAATCTGTAAACCTGCAGCATCATCTTTTGCTGAGTTAATTCTGTAACCTGATGATAAACGCTTGTAAGTGGTATCCAAAGAATTAGTAGCTTTAGATAACTTGTTAGTGGTGTTTAATGAGGTAACGTTTGTATTTACATAAATTGACATTTTGTTTTCCTCCTGCGGAAAATCTTTTTTAAATGGGCTTTCCTGCCCGGATACTTAGTTAACGTCTTTATGTAATTTCTCTTTAGTGTTTTTTACTACTTTTCTTTAATTTCTATGTATCTTACTGAATTACAAAGATTTTAAAATTTGTTAAAAGTTATTGAAAGGAGCTTTTGAAGGCGAATTTAATAACAGGATGTAAATTACTGCGCTGTAGAACACAGCGCAGTTGAAGGATCGATCAAATATTAGCCGATGATCTGACGTAACATGCAACGTAAAGGCTCTGCAGCACCCCATAACAGCTGATCACCTACGGTGAATGCTGATACAAAGTTCTCGCCCATGTTCATCTTACGTAGACGGCCAATAGGTACATATAATGAACCTGATACCTTAGCTGGAGTTAATTCCTTTAAGGTTACTTCCTTATGGTTAGGTATTACACGTACCCAATCGTTCTGTGAAGCAATTTCTTTTTCGATGTCAGCAATTGACATATTCTGCTTTAACTTAATGGTTAAAGCCTGGCTATGGCAACGCATAGAGCTGATACGTACACAGTTACCATCGATAGGTAGTGTACCTGGAGCATAACCTAGGATCTTGTTGGCTTCTGCCTGGCTCTTCCACTCTTCACGGCTCTGGCCGTTATCAAGCTCTTTATCAATCCAAGGGAGAGCAGATCCTGCTAAAGGAGCACCGAAATTCTGAGTTGGGAAAGAGTTATCGTTCATCTTTGCACGAACTTTTCTTTCAATATCTAAAATTGAGCTGTGAGGATCTGCAAGTTCAGAATTTACGCAATCATATAATGCACCCATCTGACATAACAGCTCACGCATGTTCTTAGCACCGGCACCTGAAGCTGCCTGATAAGTCTGAGTAGAAATCCACTCTACGTTACCGGTCTTAATTAAACCAGCTAAAGCAATTAACAGCAAGCTTACTGTGCAGTTACCGCCAATATATGACTTAATGCCGTCATTTAAAGCTTTATCCAGTACATCATGATTTACAGGATCTAAAATGATCTTAGTATCATTTTCCATACGCAGAGTTGATGCTGCATCGATCCAGTATCCATTCCAGCCAGACTGACGCAAGGCTTTATACATCTTAGTTGTGTAATCGCCACCCTGTGCAGTAATGATGATGTCCATAGCTTTTAATGCGTCTAAATCATATGCATTCTGCAGCACACCATAGTCTTTACCGTTGAATGATGGAGCTTTCTGACCTGCCTGTGATGTTGAGAAGAACACAGCATCAATCAGAGCAAAATCATTCTCCTGCTGCATACGCTCCATTAAAACAGAGCCAACCATTCCACGCCAGCCGATTAAACCAACTTTTTGCATTATATCCTCACAAAAATTGCAAAATTTTAAAAATTCATTTCAATCAATCTTATTTATCGCAGTGCGAAACAACAAATTCTCTGCTAAAAGAATCGTCGTCAGACTTTAAGAGTACTGATATTCTTCTGCCTTTTTTTATCATATCGGAAAAAAGCGGAATTTTACAGAAATTTGAAGATGCACTCTGAATGTACACATTAAGTGCACTATCAAGATCTTTTATTTCCTGAAATGATTCTTTTGACTTTATTACTTCAAGATTTAAAGAATTGTCATCTAAGGACACCTTTTGTAAGGTGGTGTAAGAATCAAGCTTTATGGGTAGTTTAGCTTGAAGTGCAGAAACAGAAAGTTCTTCGTCACTGCGAGTATACACGTTGTAAGCATAGTAGCCTGCGAACGCCACTATTATAATAAGAAATAGCTTAAAGTTTTTACTAATTTTTGCTAATACTGCTTTTTTTTCATTATTCATACGATTTACGTGTTGCATAGCCTTTTCATAAAAGAGGCTCTCATCAACTTTATTACCTGCTTTGCTACCTATGTGAATATCTTTAAATGATTTGTATTTTTGAAGATCTATATTATGAATTTCTCCTTTCTCTATATAAGATCGAGAATTCTCGTTAATCTCATCTTGTGAGTTTGAATTATAATCTGAAAGCTTTTTATCCTCTGACATTCTTTCATTTTCAAACTCTTCTTCAAGATCTTTTAGTCTCTCTTTTACATCATTTGGTAGAAATCTAACTTTTAAAGGTTTGGAGATTGGTTTTGTGCCATAAAGACGTCTTACATGATCTAAAGCCTCATAAATTAATGATGGACCTGCTAGATTCTCATAAGGATTTTCTTTTTTATGCTGCTCTTTATTTGATTCATCATCTACTAAAGCATCACTATCTTTTAAGGTATCTTTTGAAGATAAAGAATCTCTACAAGTACTATGTAAATCAGAGTTATTATTCTGAACAAAATCCTTTATAAGATCTTTTTGCTCATCTTGGTTAAGTTGTCTTTTTATTTTCATGACTTTATTTAACTACTAACAGTATCTTCAAGCTTTACACTAGATAACGTTGATTACAAAGGTAAGTTACTTTTAGGAAAGTGCTCTTAAAAAGAAATATATATTGCTCCATGAGCTCAAACATGAAATTTTTTAACGTAAACAAGTATCGACGTCTATCGAAAACATATTTGAGCAAATTTTCAAACGCTCTCTCAAGACAAACTTGGCAACATTTGTCTTGAAGAACTATAAGCAAATAATATGTTATGAGTTTTTAGTTTCTATAATCTTACAGGCAACTGCACAGTTCTTTCCTGAAAAGGCTATACCGTAGGCATAGATTGAAGATATATCTTCATTCTCAAAATATGGCTTTGCATAATTCTTATCTTCAATTTGAGCTAGAGCCTCTCTTGCTTTTGCGTTCTTACTTTCAGTAGCAGAGCAAGTCTTAATCTCAATGATTACAACCTTATCTTCACGTTTACTCTTAAAGACAATATCTGCATAACCATCACCAGATTCATAGTTAGAATGGTATTCAGAGAAGAAGTTTACAGAGCAGTTAGAGAACAAGCCGTTCAAATATCCATGGTAGTAGTTCTCATGAGGAGCTTTAGTTGCATTATCTCTTATAGAGATATAACTTTGTAACAGGTTATAGATAGTATCAGATGCAATCTCAGCCTTTCCTTCAAAGAGGTTATTAGCTAAAGTATCAGCAACGCTGTTTGGTGCAATCTTTGTATTAAATCTGTTTTGAATGTTGTGTTCAAAACACTCAAGTATCTCAAGGTTAGGTATTTTTACAAAGATATCTTTATTATTTTCTTTTGCTAAGCCTTCTTTTTTAGTCTGTTCCCAATCTACAGTCAGATATCCAGTATGTAAGAGTAATGACCAGAAATCATCTGATTTATGCTCTGACAAAGTGTCATAGTTCATGGAATCGTTTAATTGAAAACTAATAGATTTACCATTAACTAAGTTCTGCATCTTTTGGTTGTCATTGTCTGTAAGATAACCTAGATACTCTCCTAAGGCACTGTCAGATGAGCTTTTATCCCAGTAGTTGCCAGGTTTAATGTCATCTGTGTTACCTGTTTGTTTTAGGTTAAAGTTGTCATCTATGAAATTTAAAACATCCCATGGACAGAACATCTCTTTGTCATAGAACTTATAACCGTCGTAGTAATTTTTTACGGTTTGTGAAAAATCATCAAGTTCATAGTCTTTTAAGATTTTTTGTGTTTCATCTTTGGTAAAACCAATCATTCCAGTGTACTTATCTATTTTACTGGTAACAGTATTTACCTTAAGGTTGTTCACACCTGTAAAGATGCTGTTCTTAGCTACCTTTAAACATCCTGTGATTACTACCTTACTTATAATTGAAGTATCCTTTTCAGGATCTCTTTGAGGATCTTTTAAGAAACCTAAGAAAGAGGACATTAAAGTTACCATATCTTTATGGTAGCCATGCTCTTGAGCTTTAGCTAAAGGTACATCATACTCATCAATTAAGATATAAACCTGTTTGTTAAAGTGCTTATAGAGCATTAAACTTAAGGATTTAATTGCTGAAGTTACGTATGATATAGCTTGCTTATCAGCCTTTTTCAGATATATCTCATCACATAGCAAATTAAACTTTGCTTTCTCCATTTCATTTAAATATGGACTTTCTTTTAAGAAGCTAAATTCATTTGCTTTAGCAGAAACAACTTCAGCTAGTTTTAAATAGGCACTTTCAAAGTCATCTCCTAAAACATCCTTTAAGGTAATAGAGATAACAGGAAATTGTCCCATGTACTTTTTACAGAACTTTTTGTCCTCTAATATCTTGGTATCTTTAAAGTAGTTTAGATGTTTAGTTATGTTTCCAGGCTCTTTAGCACTTATCTTTAAGAAAGATTCAAACATATTCATGAGCAAGGTCTTACCAAAACGTCTGGGTCTTGTTAAGAGCAAAACAGTAGTACCATTGATTAAAGACTTATCATCTACTGCTTCATCTTCAGAGAATACAGTCTTTAAGTATGGAGTCTTATCTACGTAGTAACGATTCTTTTCTCTAATCTCAGCGAAGGTATCACCGGTTACTGGTAAGGCTAAGAATGTTTTTTTTCTCATGTTTAAATCCTGTTTTCAATGTCATATCTAATTATACATTACCTTTTTTAAGTCACTTTTAATTCAATTACATTTATTGAAGTTTTTAACGCTATTTATGGCAATTTTTATTGTTTGTAAGCCTTTTCCAAAAGGTTTATTAAATCTTGTGTGAATAATGCCATTACTTGTCTTGAAGTTATGGTCATTGTGTTATCATTATCCGTTAATAAAATTCAGTCTTTTACATAATTTTTGGGATTTGATATGACTACTATTGTTGGTAAGGATGCACCTTTAGAACAGAGTATTACCCACTTTCAGGAAATATTCAAAAAGTTAAAAATCGTTGTTAGAGAAAGTAACTGGCTTAATCCTTTAAATGATGTTTACTCTGTACATTTAGACATTGAGTCATGTCCATGCATCTATTCAAATGGTAAAGGTTCATCAAGACTTGCCGCCAGAGCTTCAGCATATGGAGAGCTCTTTGAACGCTTATCAACCCATATGTCATTTTCAGACTATTATTTAGGTTTAGATAACTCAAATGCTCCTTATGTTCATTTCAAAGACGAAAAATGGACTGTCATCGATCAGAATGATCCGCAAATTCCAAGCAATGTATTAAACTCATCCTTACGAAAGTTCTACTCAGAAGGTACTGATTTAAATCTTGAGGATCTAGTGGACTTACAGTCATCAGCGTTCTCACGTGGTGTCTGCTCTATTCCATTTACTAATGCAAGAAACGGTGAAGTAGTTTACTTTCCTGTAAACCTCTTAGATAACTTGTACGGTTCTAACGGTATGTCTGAAGGCAATACCGAATATGAAGCACTTGTACAGGGACTTTCTGAAATCATCGAGCGTTATGTAAAAAAGGAAATTATTAAAAGAGGTTTAGCTCTTCCTGTAATTCCTGATGAGATCTTACAAAAATATGAAAAGTCATATAACTCATTAAAGACCTTACAAGGCGATAACTTAAAAGTTATTGCTTATGATGCCTCTTTAGGTGGTAAGTTTCCTGTAGTCTGTGTGGTTTTATTCAATCAGAGTAACGGTACTTGCTTTGCCTCATTTGGTGCCCATCCTATTTTTGAGGTTGCGCTAGACCGAACCATTACAGAGTTAATGCAGGGTCGCACCTTCAGTGATTTAGACAACTTTGATGAGCCTGATTTTGATTTAGAGAGAACATCTGACATCGTAAATCTAGAGAGTCACTTTGTAGATTCAACAGGTATTCTGCCAATGCAGATGTTCAGAAAGATCCCTGACTATAAGTTTGTAGCCTGGGATTTTTCAGGTAACACTCAAGAACAGTACAAAGCTCTGCGCTACATGATTGCAAAATTAGGTTTTGATATTTATGTACGCTCATACAATGAACTAGGTGTATGCGTCTACAGAACCATCGTTCCAGGTATGTCTGAAATCTACCCTGTTGATGATCTTGTCTACAACAATACCAACAGTGGTATTGATTTTCAGGATGCTCTTCTTTCCTTACCAGGTTCTGAAGAAACCGTTGAGACTTATGCAGACTATCTTGATGAACTTGAAAGTGAAGATATCGATAACGATGTCTTAGTTTGCCAGCTGTTAGGTATTCTGCCTGATCCTAAATCAAAGTGGGCAAGTTTAAGAATGGGTGAATTAAGATGCTTAATCGCACTTGCAGCAAAGGTTTACCCTTCAGCTTTAACCTACGCAATTTGGACTGTAAGATACAATCAAAATGACTTTTCACTAGATAAGTTATCTTTCTATCAATGCTTGATTAAAGTTTTACAGTGCAAGACTGAAGGTTCTTTAAATGAAGAGGATTACCTAGAAGGCTTTGAGCTCTTATATGGTAAAAAGACTCTTCAGAATGTCTTAGATCATGTAAATGGTAATGCTCGCTTTAATGGGCTTACAGCTTCAGATTTAAATCTAAAAGGATTTAAATCTCATCAGGAGTTAATCAGGATCTATAACATCATTAAAGATGCTCAGGAAAAGGATCTTAAAAATGATGTTCCTTTAGAAAACAAAGACGCTAAAGATAACGTAGAAGAATAAAGGAGTTAACCGTGAAAAAACATAATTTAATGAAGCTGTTTACAGTCGTAACTACAGCCACAATGTTAACTCTTTTAAATGCATGTTCTACTACTAGCTCAAATGAGGAGTTTGCAAAACTCTCAAGACAAGAGCAATTAGCTCAATTAAACAATATCAGTGAGCTTGAAGAGAACGGTAAGATTGCTTTAATCTCTCGTTATAAAAAAGCAAGATTTGCAGTTAACTGTACATATCATTACAAAAAGAATTACTTCTCATTAGAGTTTACTGGTCCCATGGGTATGCAGTATGCCATGTTAGAGGTTTATGCTAACGGCACTACCTTCTTAAAAGCTCAAGGTAAAGTTAACAAAGGTGACAGTGCAAGAGATCTGTTAAAGACTCAGTTTGGACTTGATATTCCTGTTGAGGATCTACCTGCTATCATGGTAGGTGCTCCTAAAGGTGAGCTTACCTATGATGAGCAAGGCTTTGTAAAAACTGCTAAACAGGGTGAAGAATACCTTGTAACCTACAAGCAGTATCAGGCTCAAAGAAGAGGTTTACCACTGCCTACTAACTTTGAGATCCTAACTCCATTTACTCAGGTAAAAGTAAACATCTATAACGTCTTAAGGCTCAATTAACCATGAAATTAGAAGTCACTAGTCCTTGTAAGTTAAACCTGTTTTTATACATTACAGGTAAAAGACCTGACGGTTACCACAATCTGCAGACACTGTTTGTGATCTTAGATCATGGTGACAAGATGACCTTTGAAACTAGTGATAAAAATGATGAATTAAAACTGCTTACAGACTTTGGTTTTCCTGTTGAGAAAAACTTAATCTATAAAGCTGCTATGCTTTTAAAACAGGAAACTCATTGTAAAAAAGGAGTGAATATTTCTATTGATAAAGTACTGCCTCAAGGCGGTGGTTTAGGTGGAGGTTCTGGCAATGCAGCTACTACCCTCTCTGTCTTAAACAAGTTATGGGATTTAAACTTATCTGAGGATAAGTTAATAGAACTAGGTGCTTCTTTAGGTGCTGATGTACCTATCTTTGTTAAAGGTACAACTTGTTTTGCTCAAGGTATTGGTGAAATTCTAGAACCAGTAAATGTAGAGAATAAGTACTACTTAGTTGCAACACCTGATTGCTCTGTACCTACTAGGGTTTTATTTGCATCAGACAAATTGAAAAAGGATTCCCCTGTAAGAACTTTTGATGAGCTATTGCATTCAAGATTTGATAACTGCTTTACACCTGTAGTTGTAAATGAATATTCACAGGTTAAAGAGTTATTAGATACCCTATCAGAGTTTGGTACAGCTTCAATGTCAGGTAGCGGTTCATCCTGTTTTGTTGCTTTTGATACTTATGATCACGCAAAGTGTGCCCAAATGAAAATTGATAAGCTGAATATAAAAAGTTTTATTGCCAAATCTGTAAGTAAATCTCCTGTTCTTTCAAAGCTTGAAAGCTTATAAATACTTAAGACTTGTGTAGTCTTTACTATGCAAGTTTTACTGTTTCTTCATTGCAACATATCCGTAAAAAGCTAAATTATCCCTTTATCGATGTGATTAAAAGTTTTAAAATACGCCTAGCTTTAAGATGCTCTTAAAGCTCAATTTCTTTTTATGTCAAATCAATCAGGATCACTCATCTTATGGCTGATATGAAGCTGTTTGCCGGAAATGCAACACCGGACTTAGCTAAAAAAATCGCTGACCGTCTATACACTAGACTTGGCAATGCAACTGTTGACCGTTTTTCTGATGGAGAAGTTCACGTACAGATCAATGAGAACGTACGTGGTTGCGATATCTTCGTCATCCAGTCTACCTGTGCACCTACAAATGACAACTTAATGGAGCTTATCGTTATGATAGATGCTCTACGTCGTGCATCTGCAGGTCGTATTACCGCTGTAATTCCTTACTTCGGTTATGCTCGTCAGGACAGACGTCTTCGTTCAGCTCGTGTACCTATCACTGCTAAGGTAGTAGCTGACTTCTTATCATCAGTTGGTGTTGACCGTGTATTAACAGTTGATCTTCATGCTGAGCAGATCCAGGGCTTCTTTGATGTACCTGTAGATAACTGTTTCTCAAGCCAGATCTTCGTTGAAGACATGTTAACTTTAAACTTAAAGAATCCTTGCGTTGTATCACCAGATATGGGTGGTGTGGTTCGTGCACGTGCAATTGCTAAGTTATTAAATAACGCAGACATTGCAATCATTGATAAGCGTCGTCCACGTCCTAACGTATCTGAGGTTATGAACCTGATCGGTGAGGTAAAGGACAGAGATTGTATTATCGTTGATGACATCATCGATACTGGTGGAACCTTATGCAAGGCAGCAGCTGCTCTAAAAGAGCGTGGTGCTAAAACTGTTACCGCTTATGGCACTCACGCTGTACTGTCAGGAGATGCTTATAAGAACGTATCAGAATCTGCATTAGATCATTTAGTAGTATCTGACTCAGTTCCAGCTCGTGACAACTTCAAGAAGTTAAAGAGCTTCCGTCAGTTAACTCTAGCTCCTATGTTAGCTGAAGCAATTCGTCGTATTAACAACGAAGAGTCAATCTCTGCAATGTTCGAGCAGAACTAATCTAAAAGATTAGTTTACCTTTAGGGCCTTACTTTTTAGTCAGGTCCTAAAAATAACAAATCCTCCTAAACTTTAGTATGAACCCCATTATTGATCACATGATTGATAATGGGGTTTTGTTATGA
>ERZ1035032.802-NODE-802-length-22512-cov-17.702097_pt1 | contig 22512 bp, 24 predicted proteins | sample MGYA00520693_ERZ1035032 | MGnify/ENA primary metagenome ERZ1035032 (study PRJEB33766, sample SAMN09781740) | gut metagenome | biome: gut microbiome | host: Homo sapiens | place: Madagascar | study: EMG produced TPA metagenomics assembly of the PRJNA485056 data... | reverse complement strand
ATCGTTACACCGCAACAGCCTTGCCGAAGGCAACTAAAAATGCTGTTGCTCAATTTATCGTTATTGATAAGGAGGAATGAATATGGCGTATCCGACAATAGATTTTTTGTTTTTAAGTGAAGAAGACATGATAAAAGCAGGTGTGAAGAACATGCCTGAGTGCATAGAAGCCATGGAAGAGGTGGTTAAGTGCTTAAACTCCGGTGACTATGTTATGGGCGGTGAAAATCATAATTCCCACGGAAGTCAGGTTTCATTTCCCAAGACATCACCATTTCCCAATATGCCTTTAGATGAAGGTGATGACAGAAGATTTATGGCAATGCCGGCATATATCGGCGGACCCTTTGATCTCATGGGAATGAAGTGGTACGGCTCCAACATGACAAATAAAGAAAAAGGACTTCCGAGATCCATCCTTACAGTAATGTTAAATGACAAGACCACAGGCGCTCCCCTTTGTCTCATGAGCGCGAATATATTAAGTGCCATGAGAACCGGAGCAATCCCGGGTGTGGGAATAAAATATCTGGTGAAGAAGGACGCTAAGGTGTGCGGAGTGTGCGGCCCCGGTGTTATGGGCAAGACATCACTTGAGGCCATCTTAACTATCTGTCCGGATATTGAGGAGATCAAGGTTAAGGGACGTAGTGAAAGATCTTTAAGTGCATTTGTAGAGTATGCAAAAGCAAAATATCCTGATGTGAAGAAAATATATGCTGTGGATACAGTAGAGGAGCTGGTGAGAGGTTCAGATGTTATCTCATTTGCAAATACCGGAGGAACAGACCCTTCCACATATCCATTTGTCAAGGGAGAATGGATAAAGCCCGGAGCTGTGATAGCTGCCTTAAGCTGCTTCGATATGGATAGCCGTGATATGGCGGAAACGGCAACACTGGTGGTTGACAACATGCAGCTCTACGATGCGTGGGCTGAGGAATTTCCTTATCCGTCCTTTGGGGCAAATAACATTATCGGCTCAAAGTTCACGGATATGGTACATGACGGAGTGATAACCAGAGATCAGATATACGATCTTGGGGATATCATATACGGCAAGAGACCGGGAAGAGTTTCAGATGATCAGATATTTATATTCTCCGTAGGCGGTATGCCGGTGGAGGATGTTGCCTGGGGCAGTATCTGCTACAACAAAGCTAAGGAACTGGGGCTTGGAACCAGCCTCAGATTGTGGGATAAGCCGGATATGGCATGATAGTTAAAGGAGGAAGCACCATGCATCGAAGATGCATTTAAAAATGGTGCTGACGAAATGCCGCCGAACGGATGTGAGGGGGGCAATACAAAAAGGAGGAATACTCATGGATACAAGAATTGCAGTTCATCCAATACTTGGAGAGACAACAAAGGGAAGAGAGATAAGCTTTACCTTTGACGGAAAAGAAATGACCGGATACGAAGGAGAACCAATAGCTGCAGCCCTTAAGGCGGCAGGGGTTATGATACACAGATACACCAAGAAGGAGCACAAGCCAAGAGGTATCTTCTGTGCCATAGGAAGATGTACTGACTGCGTTATGGTGGTAGACGGTGTGCCAAATGTAAGAACCTGTATCACCCCGTTAAAAGAAGGAATGGATGTAAGAACCCAGTATGGTGTCTCAGCAGAACCATTTGACAAGCAGTAATCAAAACCATCAAAAAGGAGCGTGTGTTATATGAAGCGATATGATTTGATAATAGTTGGTGCCGGACCTTCAGGCCTGTCTGCTGCAATAGAGGCAGCCAAGAGGGGAATGAAGACAATAATATTTGATGAAAATGAGAAGCCCGGAGGACAGCTCTTTAAACAGATACATAAATTCTTCGGATCAAAGGAGCACAAGGCCAAGATACGAGGCTTCGTGATCGGCGAGCAGCTCTTAAAGGAGGCTGACGAGGCAGGTGTTGAGGTTAAGCTCAACGCCACAGTAATAGGTCTCTATCAGGATAAGGAGGTGGTGGTAAAGATCGGTGAAGAAATCTGCCACTATAAGGGAGACTCCATAATAATCGCCACAGGAGCTGCCGAGAACATGGTTACTTTCCCGGGCTGGACTCTTCCGGGAGTTATCGGAGCCGGAGCCGCCCAGACAATGATGAACCTTCATGGTGTGAAGCCCGGACAGAAGATCCTTATGCTGGGCTCCGGAAATGTAGGTCTGGTTGTTTCCTTCCAGCTTCTCCAGTGCGGCTGTGATGTGGTTGCCCTTGTGGACGCTGCACCAAGGATCGGTGGATACGGTGTACACGCAGCCAAGGTTGCAAGAACCGGAGTTCCCTTTTACCTGTCCCATACCATCGTCAAGGCAGAGGGGGAGGATAAGGTTACAGGCGTTACCATTGCAGAGGTGGACAGCAGCTTTAAATTTATCCCGGGAACGGAGAAGCACTTTGACGTGGATACCATCTGCCTGGCTGTGGGACTTTCACCTATGTCACAGCTTCTTAAGATGGCAGGCTGCGAGATGGAGGACAATCCAAAGCGTGGCGGACGGGTTCCTGTCTGTGATGAAAATGGAAGAACCTCAATACCGGGTATATTTGTAGCAGGTGATGTGTCAGGAATCGAAGAGGCGTCAAGTGCCATGATAGAAGGAAGGATGGCAGGTATAACTGCTGCCGAATATCTTGGATACATGGACAAGGAAGAATTAGACAAGGGAATGGAAGAGCTTGATCATGCCTTAAACGGCTTGAGACAGGGCATGTTCGCACCAAAGAACAGAGGAAAGAAGATTACAGAGACAGAGGAAGGAATACCGGTTTCTGAGAATCTTCTCACAAAGGGCTATGTGGCTGATGATGAGATCGAAAGATTTCCGGGTGTTACACATGCCAAGGGTATCCATCCTGTTATTGAATGTACGCAGAATATCCCATGTAACCCATGTCAGGACGCGTGCCCTAAGAAGTGTATAAGCATTGGGGAGAACATAACCTCCCTTCCTACAGTGCCTCACGCAGAGGATTGTATAAATTGCGGAATGTGTGTTGCCTCCTGTTCAGGACAGGCAATATTCCTGGTGGATGAGGACTGCGGAGACGGTACTGCAACGGTCACATTGCCATATGAGTTTCTTCCGCTTCCGGAGCCGGGAACAAAGGGCGTAGGCCTTGGCAGGAGCGGACAGCCCGTATGCCAGGCTGAGGTTGTGTCGGTGAAGAGCCTTAAGGCATTTGACAAGACAAATCTACTTACCATGAGAGTTCCTAAGGAATACGCCATGAAGGCAAGATTTTTTAAGGCAGAATAAACCGGTAAGAGTTGATCATAGGCAGCATACAATGTCGGCCATACCGAGCAGGTAGATTTTTAATGGCTGACGTTTTACAGGAAGGGAGATGCATTTAATGAATAAGGTAAATGACAGATCAAGAGATATAGGACCATTTGTACCGGCACCGGATGACGATATGCTTATATGCAGATGTGAGGAGATCACTAAGGGTGAGATAAGAAAGGCAGTCCACGACGGCATGTGGACCATGACAGAGATCAGAAGGTACTTAAGAACAGGAATGGGACTCTGCCAGGGACAGACCTGTGGCAAGCTGGTCAAGGGAATAGTAGCAAGGGAGCTTGGAGTATCTCCGGCAGAGCTTGAGCCTGCCACATCAAGAGTTCCAATGAGACCTATAGAGATGTATATATTTGCAAACGAGGCAAAGGAGGCGGATGTCCATGAGTAATAATGCGGAAATTATCATAATCGGTGGGGGCATTATAGGTTGTGCAACAGCCTACTATCTTGCAAAAAACGGTGTTAAGGATGTAATAGTTCTTGAGGGATCTGACTTTATGGGTAACGGAGGCTCATCAAGAAACGGTGGAGGTGTAAGACAGTCCGGAAGAGATGTAAGAGAGCTGCCACTTGTAATGTACGGAATTAAAAATCTCTGGCCTCATCTTTCGGAGGAGCTGGAGGTTGACTGCGAATATCATCAGGACGGCAACCTTCGTCTTGGCAAGACAGAAGCCCACAGGGCAACTCTTACGAAGCTTGCTGACAATGCCAGAGGTGTAGGCCTTGATGTAAGAATGATAGATGGTGATGAGGTGAGACAGATAAATCCATATCTCTCCCACGAGGTTACATGTGCCAGCTGGTGTCCTACAGACGGACATGCAAATCCTCTGACCACAACCCTTGGTTTCTACAAGATGGCAAGGCGGCTTGGAGTGAGATTTATCACCGGTGAGCCGGTAGTATCTCTTGGAATGGTGAGAGGCAAGATCAGAAAGGTTGTAACCCCTAATAATACATATGAGGGTGAGAAGGTTCTGGTGGCAGCAGGCCTTGACAGCAGACCGATACTTACCAGTGTGGGCATTGATATCCCAATGACAAATTCTCTTCTTGAAGCTCTTGTCACCGAGGCTGAACCCCACATGTTTGACCAGATGCTCGGTACTGCGGAGGCAGACTTCTACGGACATCAGACTAAGCATGGATCATTTGTGTTCGGTGGTTCTTCGGGCCTTGAAAGATATAACAAGGATAATGGCACTCCTGTTACAAACAGCAAGACAGCACCTTGTATATGTCGTGGTATCATGAAGTACTTTCCGGATCTTGCAAAGGCTAAGATCGTAAGAACCTGGGCAGGCTGGATGGACGCTTCATCAGATGGTGTTCCGTCACTTGGTAAGGTAGATGAGGTGCCGGGACTTTATGTGGCATGTGCCTTTAACGGACATGGCTTCGGTATTGCTCCTGCTGCCGGTGAGCAGCTTGCAAAGCTCATGATAACCGGAACCACAGACATATCACTTGATGAACTCAGATATGACAGATACAAGGCAAAGATCTGATATTCTAAGAAATGCACCTGAGTGAATATAAGGGGCAACATAAAACAGGCAAATATCTAATGGCTGATGTCAGGTCATAGATGGATATATGATCTGGTGTAATATATTTACTTATATGTAAGACGAGCTTGAGATAGGAGGAGATATCCGTGAACAATTTTACATTTAATATTCCCACAGATATAAGATTTGGAAGAAATCAGATACAGTGTCTTACAGAGGAACTTGCGAAATATGGCAGGAAGGTTCTTCTGGTATATGGAGGCGGCAGTATCAAACGGAACGGAATTTACGATAAAGTATACGAGCTTTTAAAAGATTTTCAGGTGTTCGAGCTTAGCGGTATAGAGCCGAATCCTAAGCTTACATCAGTTGAAAAAGGTGCTGAGATATGTAAGAAAGAGGGCATTGAGGTTATACTTGCCGTGGGCGGCGGCAGTGTTATTGACGCCTCAAAGCATATTGCCTGTTCAGCCTGCTATGAGGGAGAACCATGGGATCTTGTCCTTGACAGAAGCAAGGTGAAGAAGGCACTGCCTATAGCAGTGGTGCTTACCATATGTGCCACCGGCTCGGAGATGAACTCCGGTGCAGTAATAAGCAACGAGAAAACCTGTGAGAAGCTGGAGATAAATACTCCTTTGCTTTATCCGAGACTTTCCATATGTGACCCAACATACCTTTACACTCTTCCCGATAGCCAGACTGCGGCAGGTACGGCAGATATAATCTCCCATATATTTGAACAGTATTTTCAGAAGAATGACGAAGCATTTGTTACAGACAGGATTTCAGAGGCACTTCTTAAGACCTGTTTCACATATGGTCCCGTGGCAATGAAGGATCCATGTAATTATGAGGCGAGATCAAATCTTATGTGGACCAGTACCCTGGCACTTAACCATCTCATAACAGTAGGCAAGGGTGGTGCCTGGTCAGTGCATCCTATAGAGCATGAACTCAGTGCCTTTTATGATATTACCCATGGTGTGGGTCTTGCCATCCTCACCCCGGCGTGGATGAAATACGTGCTGTGCGATGAAACCGTGGACAGATTTGCCATGTATGGTAGGAATGTATGGAATATAGAGGGCTCTGATCCATACGAAGCAGCCCATAAGGCCATAGAAAAGACAAAAAACTTCTTTGTATCGCTGGGCTTACCGACAAAATTAAGTGAAGTTGGTATCACAGAGGAGAAGTTCAAAGAGATGGCAGAGGAAGCCGTCAGAACCAGTGGCATAAAGACAAGAGCTTACTATCCGCTGGATGTGGAGGATGTAGTTAAGATATTTGAGATGTGCAGATAAGAACATCTAAGGTACAGATGGCGAGGGGCATCGGGAAGAACATTATGTCGGACATTGAGTTGACAGGGTATAGTATCATGTTTATGATATAAAATGTAAGAATCAGCAGAGACAGGAGCAACAGAAAATGTTTGAAGATAATTTGGTGCCTGAGATAACAATAGAAGAGCTGGCAGACATTCATCCCTCACTGTACAGACTTTGTGATGTGAGGGATGAAGTTTCGTTCAGATATGGTTCGATTCCGGGGGCTGTCAGTATGGAGAATATTCTTCAGATGGCAGAGGATGGAGAGCTGGACAAGAGCACAAGCTATGTGCTGTATTGCATGAAGGGCATAGATAGTCTTGGTATTGCCTATGCTTTAAGACGTCTGGGATATGATGCAGTGAGCCTGAAGGACGGATACAGTGAATGGCTTATGTCATCATATGACAGTGATAACGATGAGAAGCAGAAGGAAGTAGAGAAGAGCATAAGGAAGAAATTCCACAAGCAGCTCTTTACCAGATTTGCCAAGGGGATAAATGAGTACGATATGATCCGGGAGGGGGATAAGATCGCCGTATGTATATCCGGAGGTAAGGACTCCATGCTTATGGCGAAGCTCTTTCAGGAGTTGAAGAGGCACAATAAATTCCCGTTTGAACTGGTATTTCTGGTTATGGATCCGGGATACAGCGAGGTGAACCGTAAGGTAATTGAGAAGAATGCTAGAATGCTGGGTGTGCCAATTACAGTATTTGAAACAGAGATATTTGATGCAGTATATGAAGTTGAGAAGTCACCATGTTATCTGTGTGCCAGAATGAGACGAGGATATCTCTACAGCAAGGCCAAGGAGCTGGGCTGTAATAAGATAGCCTTAGGACATCATTACGATGATGTTATTGAAACTATTCTCATGGGTATGCTGTACGGAGCACAGGTTCAGACTATGATGCCGAAGCTTCATAGTACAAACTTTGAAGGGATGGAGCTCATCAGACCTATGTATCTGATCAGAGAGGACGACATAATAAAGTGGAGAGATTATAATAATCTGCACTTTATCCAGTGTGCATGCCATTTCACAGATACCTGTTCCTCATGCCGTGACGATGGCACGTCAGCTTCCAAACGAATGGAGACCAAGCAGATCATCGCCAGGATGAAGGAGTTCAATCCGTTTGTTGAGAGCAATATATTTAAGAGTGTGACCAATGTAAACCTAAGTACTATAATCCAGTATAAAGACAAGCAGGGACAGACCCATAATTTTTTGGATGAATATAATTGATGGCTTTTTAATGCTGTTAAAATTATGGCATAGATATAATTGATAAAATAATGTGAATAAAATACCGGTTCCGGAGTGACATGGATTGAAATCCAATGCCTGGATACCGGTTTTTTTGTGCAATAAATCATCAGTCTATTATATTTTGTTAAAACAATAAAAAGACGTCATAATTTGTCGAAAAAAGGACGATATTGTATATTGAACAGGATGTTTTATTATATTACAATATGTATGTGACAAAGGATATGTTATGTAACATGGGTAAACAAAAGAAATTATGGAGGGATTGCATTATGATCAGAAAGAAATTAGTGATGGGTGTATTGGCACTGACAATGGCAGCTTCAACAGTTATTTGTGGGGGAGGAGTTTCCAATGCGGCAAATGTGGAAGACACGACGTACACATTTGACAACAGGAACTCTTCGGGAAGCACAGGCTGGAGATTTAAGACAAATAGTACTAAGGTATATGTGTATCCGAAGTCAGGACCTGCTTTGTACTACACTGTATGGGGAAAGAATGCTAAAGACAATGAGACAAATAGGTCATATAGATTTTATATCCCGGTAGGTACTCAGGCAAGTATAACTAATTATGTATATGAACGTGGGGACATTAAAGCTTGTATAAAATATGACAGAAAATCGTATGCATATGAGTATACCAGGGGTGTGTGGAGCCCGGATTCAACCAGAAATTATATTATATACTAGTGATGAGCTGCTTGAGCAAATGGGATGTTCTTGGAATTGATATCATTAATTTAGGCAGAAGAAAGGAGAAGCGTCAGGAAAGGATAACTTCCCTGACGTTATGTGTACTTGATGAAAAAGAAAAAGATTATCAGCATATCAATATGCGTACTCGTATGTATTATCTGTGTTCTTGCTATGAAAAGGCTAGAAAGTAAAAAGGAAAACGACATAAAGCAGCCTGTGGAGGATGATCCGATAATTACAGTGACAGAGGGAGATACATCTGTGGATGAATCTACAGGGGAGGAGGATACTTCAGATGGTAGTACATCTACAGAAGAACATACAGAGGAAGCTGATGAGAAAAATACCATATGGATTTATGATGAATATTATGAGAATAAGTTAAAAGTAACATTCATTTCTTACGAGGTGGTACGAAACACGGAACTTAGTCAGCAGACAAAATATCCTGTAGAATACTTTAAAGAGGAAGCAATGCCGGATGAAAATTCAAGCAATGAAAATTGGACTGTTTTTTTTGTGAAATGTAAGATAAAGAATATTAGTGAGACACATAAGGTTACATCAGATATGGATTTGCGAACCTTTATGGTCTATCAGGATGGAAGGGCAGATTTCGAAGAGGGGAGCTGCTATTTTGATAAGCCCCAGCATACAGAAGGAGAGGACAGGATACATCAGTTTTTCTGGTATACCTTTGAGGCAGGGGAGGAACTGGATTGTACTATAGGATTTATTGTAAACGATTATGTCGATGATGGTACGATAAAATATTACGTTGGAAGGTATCCTTCAATATGGAATGAAAAAAAACACTGGGAGGAAGGGGATATCGTAGATTGTGCCATACCTTTTTCAGAGATTAAAGAAGGGAATGATTGAGAGTATAGCGAGGAAAGGAATCAGAAGATAAAAGTTCCATATGGCTTTAATGCCTGGATACCGTTTTTTTGTGCAATAAATCATCAGACTATTCCATTTTGATAAAACAATAAAATGTTGTCATAATTTGTCGAAAAAAGGGCAATATTGTATATTGAACGGAAGGATATATATTACAATATGTATATGAACGTGTGGACATTAAAGCTTGTATAAAATATGACAGAAAATCGTATGCATATGAATATACCAGAGGCGTGTGGAGCCCGGATTCAACCAGAAATTATATTATATACAAGTGATGAGTTGCCTAAGCAAATGTGATGCTTTGAATTAGCATTATTAATTTAGCTAGAAGAAGGGAGAAGTGTCAGGGAAGGATAACTGCCCTGACGTTAAGTGTACTTGATGAAAAAGAAAAAGATTATCAGCATATCAATATGCATACTCGTATGTATCATCTGTGTTTTTGCTATGAAAAGGCTTGAAAGCAGAAAGGAAAAGGACATAAAGCAGCCTGTGGATGATGATCCGATAGTTACAGTGACAGAGGGAGATACTTCTGTGGATGAATCTACAGGGGAGGATGATACTTCAGATGGTAGTACATCTACAGAAGAACATACAGAGGAAGCTGATGAGAAAAATACCACATGGATTTATGATGAATATTATGAGAATAAATTAAAAGTGACATTTGTTTCTTACGAGGTGGTACGAAACACGGAACTTAGCAATCTGACGCAGTATTCAAATGAATATTTTTATGATAGTGACAAAGAAACGCTTGCTGCTGATGGCAGTGGAAATGATGTTGTATTTTTTGTAAGATGTAAGATAAAGAATATTAATGAGACGAAAAAGGTTACATCGGATATGGTTTTGCAAACCTTTATGGTCTATCAAGATGGAAGGGCAGATTTAGGAGGAAGCAGATGCTATTTTGATAAACCACAGCATACAGAGGGAGAGGACAGGATACATCAGTTTTTCTGGTACACCTTTGATGCAGGGGAGGAACTGGATTGTACTATAGGATTTATTGTAAACGATTATGTCGATGATGGTACGATAAAATATTACGTTGGAAGGTATCCTTCAATATGGAATGAAAAAAAACACTGGGAGGAAGGGGATATCGTAGATTGTGCCATACCTTTTTCAGAGATTAAAGAAGGGAATGATTGAAAGAAATGATAAAAAAGCTTGTATGTATCCTGTTTGCTGGTATTGCATTGTTTTGGTGTTACAGGATATGGAGCATAAATTCTGGCACAGACGAAGTGAAGAGATTTGAATTCACTATGAATCAGGATATTCAGGGAGAAAAGGTAAAGCTAAAGGCTGTCAAAGCGGGATATATCAGTATAGATGAGGCTCAGGAAATGTTTAGTATAGGCAATAGCCTTACACTAGATGATAACATAGAGCAAAAAGTAGTGTATGTATGCATTGAGGCTGTCAACACTTCAGATATTGCCATAGACTGGAGTGATCTGATGGAATGGATAGAATGTGGGTTTGAGACTAATGCATGGTCGAGCGTAAGTTTAGGGTTCATAACCCAGAGCTCCAATGTATTTTATACTGAAAGCTTTGAACCTGGGCAGACACAGGATATATGGTTCGCTACACTAGTTGATTCATCGGTATTTAAAGAAAAAAACTGGAAGCAGCTTAATGTGCATGATTTCTATTATGTTCTGTCAATATCACCTGACAGAATGAGAATACGATTGGAGTAGGGATATGTCAATGAAAGCAGTAAAATTTGAATTTAAGAGAATGCTCCATGAGCGTAATCTGAAGATAAGCCTGATAATAAGTATGATTGTAATAATAATGGATATTTTTGAATTTTATATGCAGCGTGTAGAATTTGGAGATATCAGTAACACTAAGCTGATACAGGCGTGGATAGGTACGGATTATCAATTTGCATTTAACAGCCTTTTCTATATCCTGCTTCCGGTTATAGCGTGTCTGCCATATGGTGGAAGTCTGTATCAGGACAGGAATAGTGGCTATGATAAGAACTTATTGATAAATGTCACAAGGAAGCAGTATCTGCTGGCTAAGGCAGTAGTTGTATATATATCAGCTTTCGCAGCTGTAGCGATTCCATTGCTGTTGAATCTGTTCATATCTGCAGGTTTATACAGAAATGAGAGACCTGAGCCTTTTACATATATGTCAGTCGTAGGTATTGATAGAAATATGTTCCCGGTTCTGCTTAATGAACACCCGGTGATATATTGCCTTATATATATTGCCATAGATGGAGTATTTGCCGGGGCTATGGGATTGCTTTCTATGGCTGTTACAAGATTCTGCCGAAGTGCGTTCACGGTTATAATGTGCCCGTTTATATTATACATAGTAACAGGTGCCATATTGATAAATGGTGATGGAACTACATCCGGATTGTTTGAGGGACTTAATCCACTTCAGTCATATTGCATAACTTACCAGAAGCTTATGCTTATATATGTACTTATGATGTTTGTTGCAGCAGGTCTTATATGGTTCTTTAACAGAAAGAGAGATGTATTATGACAGAGATAAAAATAGAAAATATGAGCAAGAAGATAAAGTCAAATATGATTCTTAAGGATATAGATATGGAGCTTACATCAGGGCATATATATGGTTTCCGTGGAAAAAATGGATGTGGAAAGACTATGCTGATGCGGTGTATATGTGGTCTGATCATACCAACAGAGGGGAAGATAATTATTAATGGAAAGGAACTCCATAAGGATATAAAGATTCCGGAGAGTATAGGAGCCCTGATCGAGAATCCGGCATTCCTGCCACAGTACACAGGATTTAAAAATCTTAAGATGTTAGCATCTCTTAAGGGCAAGATAAACGATGAAGAAGTGAAGCTTGCCATAAAAAGGGCAGGGCTTGATCCTGATGACAAAAGAACCTATAAGAAATATTCCCTTGGAATGAAACAGAAGCTTGGAATAGCTAATGCCATTATGGGAGAGCCTGATATTATAGTGTTGGATGAGCCTATAAATGCGTTGGATGAGATCAGTGTTGAAAACGTGAAAAAGGTATTCCTTGAACTTAAAGAAAAAGGGAAGCTTATAATAGCAGCCTGCCATGACAGAGAGGAACTTGAATATCTGTGTGATATAATCTATGAGCTTAAGGATGGAGAGATTGCGGGAATGGAGATGATGGATTGAAATTTTTAAGACTTCTGAGACGTGATATAAATCTGGGAACTGTAAGGCGATTGTTTATGTATATCATACCTGTTGTGATTGCATATATGCAGGTGTCGGAATGCCACAAGCTATATGTATCTTTCTTGAATGATGGAACATTTACAGCTCCGGCAACAGTGATTGATTATCTGATGTATTGCACCCAGGGGATGTTTATATTTCATTTTGATCCCAGCCAGCATTTTGTAATACCTGTATATTGGTTCCTGTTTTTTATATCAATATCGTACATAGTCGCATACTATGCCCATGATGATTACGAAAGCAATGGAAGAAATATTTATCTTGCAGTGGGAAATCGCAGGAGCTGGTGGAATGCTAAGTGTGTATGGTGCATATTGAGCGTGGTAGTTTATTATATTGTATATTTGGCAGGCGTAGCATTATTAACATTGATAAAGGGAGGAACACTAAGTCTTACATGTAACAGGAAGTTTGTTGATATAGTCTTAAGCAATAATGCGTCAGCCCTAAGTATAAAAGAGATAATGATCATTATGGTTCTGCTGCCATTGCTTATTGTATCCGGTATGTGTCTGGTGCAGATGTTTATGGGATTTATTGTAACGCCAATAGCAAGCTTTGCTATAATAAGTGGTGTATATGTTGTATCTGCTTATTACACAGTGTGGTGGCTGCCTGGTAATTATACCATGTGGTTAAGAAGTTCCTTAATAAATGAGGAAGGAGTAAGACCAGTATCCGGCATTGTATACGGATTGATTATGATGTTTATAGCGTGGTATGGTGGGAGAAGCTATTTTGAGAATGCAGATGTAATGTGATAATAAAGTTCAAAAGCCAGTGGCAATCGTGATAAAAGGCCATTGGCTTTTTTATTAATTAAACTTATATGTGTCAGTGCATGTGTTGTGGTATTACTATAGCCTGCAGCTTACTAAAACAGTTATTCCTAAGGAAATGTCTGTAGAACAGAAATCCAACAGTTGTAGTTATGATCTCTGTTACAGGGTATGTCATCCAGAACCAGCTTAGACCCAGTCTTGAGAACATCCAGCCAAGTGGCACGAAGAGAAATACCGTTCTTACAACAGTAAGCATTGAGCTTTTAAAGCTTTGTCCCACTGCCTGGAAGAATACCGGGAATATAAGTGAGGTTACCATAGGAATGAAGCTTATTCCTACGAAGCGGAAGCCCACTGTGCCGATATCTATAACAGCCTTGTTCGAGGTAAATACTGACAGCATAGGTCCCGGAATTATAACGAAGCACAGTGTTCCGAGAAACATCAGCACCATACCGAAGAGCACAGAGGTCGACAGGGTCTTTCTGCAGCGATGTATATTACCTGCTGCATAATTAAAGCTTATGACAGGTACGATACAGGTCTGCATGGCACCAAGGGGAATGAAGAAAATGGTCTGCCATTTATAGTAAAGTCCCAGGGCTGTAACCGCATCATCAGAGAATGTGGCAAGTATCAGGTTAAGTCCAAGTATGTAGAAGGTGTACGCCGACTGCATAAGAATATTTGGTATACCCAGATGGAAGATATTTTTAATATACCTTGGATACACATGAATGGCAGGAGATCTGTAGAAGCCCCTCTTAAATACAATGACAGCAGCCACGATCTGACCGGCGACAGTTGATATTGCGGCACCGGCAATTCCAAGTCGTGGAAATAAACCTACACCAAATATCAGTAATGGGTCAAGAATTATATTGGTTACTGCACCCGCTATCTGTGCATACATAGGTATGTTCATATTGCCCTTTGCCTGCAGAACTTTGGTCCAGATGCTTTCAAAGAATAATCCGACGCTTGCCACGCACACAATACGGCCATAGGTTATTACATCTTTTATAACCTCCGGGGAATCTGTGGACATTCTTGCATATGAAGGCATTATGAACCAGCATACCACTGCGAATATTACCCACAGGGCAAATGCCAGGGGTGTCCCTACACCGGCATATTCATCTGCAGTTTTCTTTTCGCCAACACCAAGCCTTGCAGCCATTACAGTGTTTATGCCAACACCGGTTCCCACCGCCAGTGCGATCATAAGCAGCTGCAGTGGATATACTATAGACAGGGCAGTAAGACCTGTATCTGAGTATCTGCCCACAAAGAGGCTGTCCACAATATTGTATAAAGCCTGAATAAGCTGGGCCAACATTACAGGTGGCGCCAGCTTAAAAAGTATCTTACTTATTTTCTCACTCTTAAAAAGTTCTGTTGAATCCATTTTCTGCCTCTATATCCGGTTATGTAAAAATCAATATCTGTATACCATGTCAGATCAGGTTCCTTTGTTATTTGAATATCTGACCTGTAGATTTTAACGCAAGAGGATCATTTCTTCAATAACCCAGTCAAAATATTCCATGTGATATTTTGTGCCACAGTATGGACATACATTCTGTCTTACTGCGTCGAAGCTTCCGCCACAGCGTCCACAGCTTACAGATGTGATAGAGAAGCCGGGGCGTTCAATCTCGGAGATATCTCTTGCAAGAACAATATCTATGCAGTCTCCGTGGGTGCGTATCTTTCCATTTTCATAGCAGTGGTTGATCCACCAGGTACGAAGGGAGAGATGAAATATATGATTTTGAATACGAGTACTCTTTACCACCAGTGTCCACAGCATTTATTTCAATAACGGTGATACAGCCACCATGATTGCCAGAAGAAACAGTATATATGTAAGATTAAATAATACTATGCCGAGAATTTTTATTCCTTTGTTCCGGCTTTTACACAGGGGAAACTTCTGCTGCACGTTCAGATAGTTTGAGCTTATGAGTGTTATGCCAATAAGCATGGCAAAACACAGTATCCTGTCAAATACCAGCTCTGCCGGAGAAACATTTTTAACTGTCATCTGGGTGCAAAGGGAAAATGCGAGTATGTAGCCGGTGGTGGCAAGAAGCATTTTCCAGGGAATCAATGTCCTAAAGCCCGGTGGGAGAAGTCTGGCTTTATCCGGAGGAATATGCCGGGACAGATGCTTTCCGTCACGACACTCAATGATAGCCGACTTTAATTCGTAGGTACTGTTATATCTGAACTGGGATATGAGGTAAGTGCACTGGGCTATTACCGGCGCATATACGGTGGTGTCAGGGACTATGCCCAGTTCTTCAAAGGATATCTTCATAAGCTTGCCAATGCCGTATATATCTGTCCTTGTGGATGAGGCGCCAAAACCATACTGCTCAGGGGCTGCGTAGCCCTCTGTACCCATAAGGATGGTGTCACAGGTCTCATCAGGTGAATACTGCTTTGAAGCATTGAAGTCAATAAGGAACACGCTGTCAGAAGAAGAAATGATGATATTTTGTGGCTTGATATCCCTGTGGATGAGTGGGGGAGTAAGATCGTGAAGTCTGCCCACAATGTCACACAATTCCAGAATATACCGTATAACATCATCCATGAGAAGCTTCTTTTCTGCAATAAGCTCCCAAAGACTGACGCCGGATATATATTCCTCTATCAGGGTAAGTTTGTTATCTTCCTCATAATAATCTATGACATTTGGTACGCCATTTATGGGATTATTTTTCAGTTGTTTGTAGACATCACTGTTATAAATTGATAATATCTTCTTGACATATATTTTGCCGGTTTCCCGGTGCCTGACCAGATATACATGATCAGAATCACCGATGCCGGCAAGGTTTTGGTAATAAGATATGGAGAGTCTTTTTTCTATATCCACAAGGGTGCCTCCTTTCAAGGCAGGTATAAAATTTCAATTGTAATATACTGCATGGATTAAACGGCAGACTGTAATCTGACCGACAAAAAATAACATATATATGTTACATTATAGGAGAAAATTGGCGTAAATGGAAGAAAAAAGTACAAAGGAACTGTCAAATGTTCTGAAAAACACGCATTTATCAGGATTTAATAAATATTGCAGGGATAATATGGACAGCCTGGATACAGATTCAAGGGCATTTTATACATATGTAAGGGAGCTGATGGCAGAGAAAGAAATTACCCAGCGCCTTGTATTTATGCGGGCGGATATTCCGGAGCGGTATGGGTACAAATTACTGTCCGGTGAACGGCGGACAAAGCAGAGGGATGTAATATTAAGGATATGCTATAGTGCGGAATTTACTCTCCCTGAGACCCAGAGGGCACTTAAGAAGTATGGAATGTCAGAGCTATATGCCAAGATACCCAGAGATGCTCTGATTATGATCGCGTTTAATGAGAGACCCGGAGATATAGAAACGGTAAATGAAGTCTTGATAAAAAACAATATGGAGCCTTTGAGAACCAGTGGTCACCAGGAATAAGCGCTATAAAAGAAAAGAATAACTGCACTGAGGATAGATACAAAAAACAATACAAGAATGATAAATTCCCTCTGTGGCGGGGAGAAACATTACCTTCGAATTATGCTAGAATCTTACTGGTTTCATTAATAAACATAAGGTAGGAGGAATTAAGTTTATGAAGGTATGGAAGCTGGTATCAGGAATTTTATCTATTGTTCTGTTTGTATTTGTAACCTTCCAGTCATGTGCGGCAGGAGTTGCCAATACCCTTTCTGAAAATGGTGAGGTGTCAGGCTCCGCAGGAGTTATGGTGGCAATACTTATGCTGGCAGGTGGAATAGTATCCATCGCCACAAGAAAGTCAGAGAAGAAGGGTGGCAATGTTGCCCTTATAGTTTTATTTGGACTGGCTGCAGTTGTGGGACTTATGAACTACGGCAGTTATTCCGATCTGGTGATCTGGTCGGTATGGTGTATCATCAATGCGGTTCTGGCAGTGGTTGCCATCATAAGATCACGGGCATAATCAGTATTGCGGAGTGCAAGATACTGCAGCTAAGGACATGAACGAAAATCCCGGAGGATAAGCCTCCGGGATTTTTTTACATGTAATTTACCTGGCTCTGGTAATGTATTTTACATTGGACGCCTATCTTTATCATATATAGGAAAGATAGCCGATATATTATATTGGCAGTGGGGCAAAGGTAGGTGTGTGCTATGAAAAATAAAATATGGAATTTACTTGATAAAAAAGCATGTGACAGGCCACGCAAGGAAAAAATCTTTCTGGTCTGCTACATGCTTTTTTGCGCGGGCGTGGGAGCGTTGACCTGGCTTGCTGTAGGCAGGTTTATTTTTTCCGGGCTTCCATGGCTTATATGCTTCATAGGATATCCGGGCATATTTATAGGCTTTTTCGGCGGTATACTGTACATTTATCAAAAATAAGTTTTCATAAGCTTTACGTTTAATTTACATTCGATTGATTGTTGTTTTTACATGAGATCAATAAGATGTGTTTTGTAAACGAAAGCGCTTAGTGATAAAAAAAGAAAAAGAAAAGAAGAATCGAGGAAAATGAAAATGAAAAAAGGCTTTTTAACAGCAGTTATTGCAGCAGGAATGATGGCAGTGGCACTTACAGGCTGCGGCTCAAAGAAAACAACAAATAATGACAATGGAACTACAGGAGATTCAGCTGCTAATGGAACAACAGCAAGCAGTCAGGCGTCAGCGGATTTAAGCGGAACCATCAGCCTTGCAGGATCAACATCAATGGAGAAGCTTTGTGAGGCAATGTCAGAGAGCTTTATGGCTAAGTATCCCGGAGTTACAGTTACAGTAGAGTATACAGGTTCAGGTGCCGGTCTTGAATCACTGGCAGCAGGTAGCGTTGATATAGGAGATGCTTCACGTCATCTTAAAGATGATGAGACAGCATCAGGTTCAGTAGAGAATGTTGTAGCACTTGATGGTATTGCGGTTATCACAGATAAGAGCAACACGGTTGCCGATCTTTCATCAGAGGATCTTGCTAAGATCTATACAGGAGAGATAACAAACTGGAAGGATTTAGGTGGAAATGATGAATCAATCGTTGTACTTGGAAGAGAGGCAGGTTCAGGTACCAGAGATGCATTTGAAGAGCTTCTTGATGTAAAGGATAGCTGTACATATGCCCAGGAACTTGATTCAACAGGTGCAGTACTTGCCAAGGTTGGTTCAACAACAGGTGCTATTGGTTATGTTTCACTGGATGTTGTTGACGACACAGTAAATGCAGTATCAGTTGACGGCGTAGAACCAACAGAAGAGCAGATTCTTGCAGGAAAATACAAGTTATCAAGACCATTTGTAATGGCTACAAAGGGTGAGATCAGTGAACAGAACGACCTTGTTAAGGCATGGTTTGATTATATCAAGTCAGATGAAGGTAAGGAAGTTATAAAGGCGGTAGGACTTATCATTCCGGAATAGGAGCAACTTATGAAGAAGAAAGCAATTATAGAGAAAACAGCCAGAATAATATTCCTGGTATGTGCGGTAATAGCTATATTTGCAGTGTGCTCCATTACAGTATACATGTTTATAAAAGGAGCCCCAGCACTGAAAAAGGTTGGGGTTTCTGATTTGTTATTCAGTAATAAATGGCAGCCTACGGCAAAGGATCCATCCTATGGAATATTATACATAATCTTATCATCTATAGTGGCAACTGCTGTATCAGTACTGATCGGAGTTCCTATAGGACTATTGACAGCAGTGTTCTTATCTGAGATGGCAGGTAAGAAGGTGGGAAATATAGTCGGAAGCACAGTTGAGCTTCTTGCAGCTATACCATCAGTTATATATGGTCTCATCGGTATGATGGTGCTTAATCCATTCATGTATAAGCTGGAGAAAAGCATATTTGCCGGGGACAGCAGCCATCAGTTCACCGGTGGTTCCAATCTTATGTCAGCGATAATAGTACTTGCCATAATGATACTTCCTACAGTAATAAGTATCAGTACTTCGTCACTTAAGGCAGTAAATGGCAGTTTAAGATCTGCGTCTCTTGCTCTGGGAGCAACTAAGATACAGACAATATTCAAGGTAGTCATCCCGTCAGCCAAGTCGGGAATACTTACCGGAGTGGTTCTCGGAATAGGAAGAGCGCTTGGTGAGGCAATGGCAATAAACATGGTTGCCGGTGGAGCAGTAAATCTTCCTTTGCCATTCAACTCGGTAAGAACCCTTACAACTCAGATCGTAAGTGAGATGGGATATTCATCAGGTCTTCACAGACAGGTATTATTCACAGTAGGACTTGTACTTTACATATTCATAATGATAGTAAATTATCTGTTGCTCAGAGCCAGAAGAAAGGGGTGCATGGATGAATAACAATAACAGATCCAGAAAGATAAAGGATTATCTCATGTATGCCCTGATATACATTTGTGCGGGATTCTCGGTTATCCTGCTTGTGGGTATCATCTTATATGTATTTGCCAAGGGAATAAAGACAGTTGACTGGTCCTTCCTTACATCAGTAACCAGCGTTCTTAAGGGAACAAAGGGAATAGCGGGAAATATAGTAAATACCCTTATCATAATATTGATAACCATGGTGATAGCTACTCCTATAGGAATCGGTTCCGCCATATATCTTAACGAGTATGCAAAGCCGGGAAAGTTGGTAAGCATAATCGAGTATGCCACAGAGACCCTGGCAGGTATACCATCAATCATATTCGGTCTCTTTGGTATGATGTTTTTTGTAGAGAAGTTAAAGCTCGGATATTCTCTTTTAGCAGGCTCATTTACCTTGATACTTATGATACTGCCGCTTATTACAAGAAATACCCAGGAGGCGTTAAAGACTGTGCCTGCAAGCTACAGAAGCGGAGCCATAGGACTTGGATCCGGCAAATGGCACATGATCCGTACCATATTGATACCTAGTGCGATGCCCGGCATTATTACCGGTGTGATCCTTGCCATAGGAAGGATCGTCGGAGAGTCTGCAGCGTTGCTGCTTACAGCAGGAAGTGCCAAGCTCCTGCCGCAGACTTTTGAACAGCTTTTAAAAAAACCTACACAGTCAGGTGGTACACTTACAATACAGATGTATCTCTCGGCTACCAGTGAGGGAGACTTTGATACAGCATTCGGAATTGCTGTGGTGCTTCTGGTGATAGTATTACTTATAAATATAGGCACTAAGGCACTTACGAGACATTTTGATGTCAGCAGAAAGGATTAATTTTATGGATAAGACAAAGATACTTGTGGAGGATCTTCATCTGTATTACGGCGAAAATCATGCATTAAAGGGCGTAAATATGGATATAAAGGAAAATGCCATCACAGCGTTTATCGGACCTTCAGGATGTGGTAAATCCACCTTCTTAAAGACCTTAAACAGAATGAACGATCTTGTGGATAATGTAAGGATCACAGGAACTGTAAAGCTTGATGGCGAGGATATATATGGAAAAAATATTGATACCACTATTTTAAGGAAGAAGGTAGGCATGGTATTCCAGCAGCCGAACCCATTCCCAATGAGTATATATGACAATATAGCTTATGGTCCCCGTGTCCACGGGATTAAGGACAAGAAGAGCCTTGATAGGATTGTGGAGGATAGCTTACGAGGCGCTGCTATCTGGGATGAAGTTAAGGACAGACTGAAGAAATCAGCATTGGGCTTGTCAGGAGGCCAGCAACAGAGGATTTGCATTGCAAGAGCGCTTGCAGTAGAGCCGGAGGTGTTATTGATGGATGAGCCTACATCTGCCCTTGACCCTATTTCTACCACAAAGATAGAGGATCTTATGGAGGAGCTTAAGAAAAAATATACTGTTGTGGTGGTTACCCATAATATGCAGCAGGCTGCCAGAGTGTCAGATTACACTGCATTTTTCCTTGTCGGTGAGATGGTTGAGTATGGCGAGACAAATGCCATATTCAAGTTCCCACAGGACAAGAGAACTGAAGATTATATCACCGGTAGATTTGGTTAAAGTAACTATGAATTTAACGGGGTATATATAATAGTAGGAGGAAAATTCATGCGAAATAAATTTAATGAGCAGCTTGTTGAACTTAATAACGAGATGATAAGCATGGGCATAATGATAGAAAAGTCTATTTCCAGGACTGTAGAAGCTTTGAATAATGGCGACATAGAACTTGCCAGGAAGATCATGGAAGGAGACGAGCAGGTTGACCGTGCCCAGAAGAAGATAGAGAATATATGCTTTAATCTTATAGTTGAGCAGCAGCCGGTAGCCAAAGATCTGAGGACGATCACTGCAGCACTTAAGATGGTTACCGATATGGAAAGGATTGGAGACCATGCGGCAGACATATCAGAGATAACAGTATTTCTTGCCAGGAACAATATAAAGGTAAACTTTGATCACATAGGCAGGATGGCAACTGAAACAGTTATGATGCTTAATCACAGCATTGAGGCTTATGTTGAAAGAGATAGAGAGAAAGCAAGAAAAGTCATTGAGCATGATGATGTGGTTGATGAACTATTTAATCAGGTAAAGGATGATATTATCGCTCATATCCGCAGTAACCCTGATGCAGGTGAAGAAGCAGCAGATCTTCTTATGGTTGCCAAGTACTTTGAAAGAATTGGAGATCACGCTACCAATATAGCTGAATGGGTTATATATTCATTGCAGACAGTAGATGAACAGCTCTGATGAGACATACAAAAGCAGCCGGTGATAGTAGTAATGGGATTTCAGGTGATGGATATTGAAATATAGCGAGATAAAGAGAAATAAAGAGATAGACGAGCTTATAATAAGGGCAGATTACAACCTTGGAGCAATTGGGTATACAGATCATTCACAGATTCATGCGGGGCTTGTAGCTGAAAGGGCGGCATATATATTGGAGACATTCGGGTATGATAAGAAACAGACAGAGCTTGCCAGGATCGCCGGATATATGCATGATATAGGAAATGCCATAAACCGTAATCACCACGCAGAGCTTGGGGCAATTCTGGCAAATGATATATTGAAGAAAACAGATATGTCCATAACAGACAGACTCCTTATTGTATCAGCTATAGGGCATCACGACGAATCTACAGGCGGAGCAACGGATGTGATTTCTGCTGCACTTATAATAGCGGACAAGACCGACGTAAGGCGAGACCGTGTAAGGGAGAAGCCTAAGGCGAGCTTCGATGTGCACGACAGAGTGAACTTTGCCGTGACAAACTCCAAGTTAAAGATAAACAGTGAGAAGCGAGAGATATCCCTGCGGCTTACTGTGGACGAGAAGATATGCAGCATGTATGAATACTTTGATATTTTCCTTGGGAGAATGGTTATGTGCCGTAAGGCATCAGAGATACTTGGAGCTGCCTTCAAGTTGATTGTTAATGGTAATAAGGTTTTGTAAAAAATATATATTGACAAAATATTTAATCTAAAGATTTTTCTCACAAATTAAAAATTAAATAAATTC
>ERZ1035032.799-NODE-799-length-22610-cov-16.971891_pt1 | contig 22610 bp, 25 predicted proteins | sample MGYA00520693_ERZ1035032 | MGnify/ENA primary metagenome ERZ1035032 (study PRJEB33766, sample SAMN09781740) | gut metagenome | biome: gut microbiome | host: Homo sapiens | place: Madagascar | study: EMG produced TPA metagenomics assembly of the PRJNA485056 data... | reverse complement strand
TTTCTTATTGAGTTATAGCAGGATAACACTTTGGAAATTTTTTGTGCAACCGTTTTACCATGTATGACGCCCATTCATCCCGCTCCTCTTCCGGCACATAATCGTAAGAAAAATGACCTTCAGGCGGGAGAATGAAGAAACGCACTGTAGTTACTTTCCATCCGACTGTTTCGCTCGTATTGGGTTTAATCGCTTCGGGATTCCTGCACGTATAGAACTGATCGGTTCCTATGAGCGGGGACGTGTATGTGCCCTGAACCGGACCGGAATCATAGAAAACATTCCATCGGTCCGCAAATTCAGCAACTCCCAAACCATTGAATTCACGAGAGTTCCATGTAAGTCCAACCATGATAAGGCGATATGGAGCGTCAAAATCTGGGGTATAGTTTATCCGAAGCTGGACGTTACATGTACGATTGGCTTTCAATGTGCCATAACTGTCGCGTCCTACGTCCTGCCAGTTGCCGAAAACGTAATCTTTGGGATTACTGAATTCGCGATATTCACCTGTTGGAGTTACTCCGTTATGGTTGTAGTAAACTTTGCCTACTGTACTACAATATGCCAATACGGGAGTTAATATCCCATTATAAAGAGCGTAAAGGTCGCAAAGTTCGTGGAATATCACTCCTGACGGTGTGGGATAACCCAACAAATGATATAATCTATCTGTATTTATCGTGTCCCAAGACCACGATGTTACATTTATACGGGGCAAAGCCTTTGCACCATGTACTCCAATGTAACGTTTTGTCTTTTCCAATTCACTGTAATCCGGAACAAACGGTGTTGCATACACTTGATTAACTGGATAGTCTTTTGAGATGTTAAATATCAAAAAATCCTTTCTTAACATTTCGTCGATAATATGGTTATGGTCAGCAATCAGCCAACCTTTTTTTATTTTTAATAAATCCTTAAGTTTCTTATACTTGTAGGCTTCTTCTTGTACAGATGTGAATGCTTTTCCTGGCCACAAGAATATGTAGTGCTCCTCTCTCATTTTATCAATAAAATCAAGCCACTCTAACCAACTATGCGAAGCAAGATAACGGTTAAAGCGAGTCAGCTTAAACTCTTTTTCAGTTTCGCTCATTTAGAATTATCCTCTTCTTTATCTGTGACATCATACAGTCTATCAGTAATAACAAGCGGTCCGTAATAGTGAGCTTGATGAGCCTTTCCATTGTTTACATATCCAATAAGCCACCAATAAGGGAATACTTCGTTTTTTGCATCTTCTTCTGTTTGTTTTGTGGGTTCGTCGGTGTCTTTAAGATAATATTCGCTATTTATGTAGTCTTGTCCTATTCCAACCCTCAACCAAATGTATTTATTTTTGGATGATTCATTTATTTTAGCTTTGTATGTCGACGGTTTTCTAACAAGCACTCCTCCCCACAAAACCCGTCCAGCATATTTTGCATTATCATACAAACCGTTCGTAACCACAATGTTTGTTGCCGTAACTTTGCCTTCCTCGTCTCTTTCTGTCGATTCAACACGAAGCGCGAACTCTCCATCATAAGGCGGTTTTTCACCTACAATATATATATCACCGCTTACAAGCTGATATAAAACAGGGCTTTCATTATCGTCACCGTTGAACCAAGAGTAACTATTGAACATTCCTACAATGCCAAAAAAATAGCAATTTTCATCAAGTAGCTTTCTTGTTAAGTCGTCATATGTAGAAAAACGAATAAAAGTTCCTATATGTGAAGTCTTATCAATAGAAAGGACTACATATTTTTGAGCACCACTTAAAAAAATTCTCCCGCCATACGATCCTAACGGCTCGTTGTTAACATAAACTTTACCTGGTTTTATGTCTATAATAATATCCCCTTCGCCTCTTTCTATTGTCATACGCCCGAGTTTATCGTTTATTTTAAACCGATCTTCGTAGCCTGTTCCTAACGTCTCAATTCTTGCAGAAAAAGGTCCAGAATAATAATTATAAACGACTTCTTTCGAAGAACTCAAAAATTGATTAATTCTGGAAACAAAGTTAGTGTTTCCAGATTCATCAACAGTCAAATCCCCCTTAATCTCTGCGACATGTATAAAAAAGTCTTCATATTGATCCTTTGGGACGCTTCCAATGGTAAATTCTGAAGTCAAAATACAATAATATACAGGAAGCCCAATTCGAATTTTAGAGACATCAATCCTTAATCTATCTATCAACTTGTTTCCGTTGTAGTTATAATAGGCAAAAAATTCTTTTCTACGCTTCGTATACGATGTATCCGCATAAAAAATTCCTACAACCCCCTTATACATATCACCTTCCAGCACAGATTCCCGACCCTGCCAAGTGATATCAAGATACCAGTTATGTTTATCTTCTTCTGTTGCCTCGGCGCTCTGGAAACGTGTAACAGAGCATTGCCACATACCACCTTCAGCCGCTTGTCTCCTCGTGCTCACATTCTGCACCTTATTTCCCGTGGGAACGTGTGAACGGCGCGGAACGGCGGTTAAAATTCTGTCACGCTCCGGCGTGCGCTTGTATACTTGTACGCTGTCAGCCATGATGATTTCCTCGCTTTCTCACTTTTTCGGGAACGACAATGCCGACCAGTCTTTAGATTCAAAATCCTTGTAGCATAACCAGTTATGGATAACTTTGCCGTTCGCATCCGGAAGTTCCGGCGTGCCGTCCATTTTCAGCCATACGGGTTCCGAAGGTTCTTCAATGCTGTTTGCATCCTTTGCTTTCTTGATACATTCATCATACGAACCGTAAAAAATCCCCGCACTATCCGACGTCTTGCACTGATTGATACGAACTGAATGTTTATTGCTCCCGCTTGTAACCATCATACGCGTCGAACGATTGCCTACAACCGTAGCAAATCCGCTGAGTTGCCCCTTGCCTAACAACTGCCAGTCTCCGTCGACATAGTGATAAAATCTTTCATTGGAACTATAGTTCACATCAAACCACGGAATCCCCTCAAGCTCAACCGCGACATTCCAGTAGTTCCACTTCTCCTTGCCTTTGTCGTCATTGGTCTTTACGTTCGTTCCGGAAATGTCCCGAATTCGCCACATGCCCGCGCGAAGCTTGAATTTTTTGCCGAATTGCATTTCTCGATCATTGACTGTCCCACTGTATTGTTCAATCCACTCCGACTTGAAATGTTCGATCGCATACGTTGCACGTAAGATGATGTGCCGTTCATCGTGCATAGCTTCAATACCCGTTCCGGATGTTGATTCAAGAGGAGCTCCATTAAAATCGCGCGTCATCGGTTTTGCGACGACTTCAACTGAAGTGGAAAGGGATGAAAAGCCGAGTTCCCACGGTTTCTTTTCTGAACTCGTATCTTCTATACTGTCATCACAGGAGTACTTGACTGTAACAACTGCGTTCTTTCCATCAGCCTCTTTTCGAACCGACTTTTCCCCCGTAGCCTTAAAAAGCGAGTTGTTAGGATGCGCCGCTCCTTTAACGGGGATTTGAGGCGCATCCGCGCTCTTGTACAGTCTTTCGAGCTTGCCATAGTCCGCACCAGTAAGTTCAAACACGAGCTCGCGCGTCAGGGTTGTAGTCCCGTTCGTGTCCGTGCTCCATGTGTCGCCGTCAACTGCGTACTTGTAGGTGATAGCCATGGTATTCAGCCTCCGCAAACAACCCTTGCAACAGGCGCATAAAACGTGGATGTTTTGTCTTCATCGACAAGAACAAGCATGCCATGTTCCTGCGCAAAATCGAATAAATCGAGCTGATGCTGTGTAATGACTGTTGCTGGTCTTCCACCGCGAACAGGATTGGAACCGCGCCTAACGGTTCCCCGAATTTTTCCATCCCCTGTAAGCGTTCCGAGCGCGTTTTTAGGAAAATATTCCATCGCCATCTCGTACATACTCAAACGATTTGCGACTTCTTCCCAGCCGAGTTTTTTTACCATTCCGGCAACAATCTGTTCCGGACGCGGCGTTTCAGCTTTTCGCCGATACTCTTTTTCAATCTCGATAAAATACTGCCTGATTTTTCGCCCGGCGTCGTTGCGTTCCAGCATTGCGAGATGTTTGGCAACATCAAGAGTGATGTAATACTCTGTCGGAGCAAATCGACCGCGATTTTCACCGTTAACAATTTTGTTAATGGTGTAATCTTGTCCATCGACAAAATCACTTAGGCGCTCTTTAATCCAGTTCCCGAACTGCCTTTTGCTCCCCAGAGCTTTCCAAAGTTCCCGCGCGTTCACCGCCGCCTGTTCTTCCCCGTCAAAAATTCGTTCCTCAATCGCAAGCCAAGCAGTTCCGTTTTTCGCGTCTTTACCCATAGTGCAAACCTCCTAAAAAGTGTTGTTACACTATAGCAAAACTTGTCAACCAAAGACGCGGAAACCAGCTTAAAAAAATCCAATACTTTTTTTGTTTTTGAACTTGAAATAGCCAAAATATAGGCTATATTATAGTCAAAAGAAAGAAGCTCTTTGAAAACACGGACGGTGAAATGCCGAAAGAGGGAAAAGAAACGAACTGGAGGTACTTATGAAAAAGGTACTGAAAGGAATCGCGATGGCGACTGCGATTTTGCTAGTCATCATCGCCATCGCGATAAAGCATCTGCAAGACGCAGAAATCAATCAGCGTCTTGTAGAGGGCTTTTTAGAGCTTTGGAGGAAGCTCTAAGAAGTCCGGGAGCTCCGAAAGGGGCTCCCCCTTATAACTTACATCAGAAAGGAGAAAAAGCAAATGGAATTCCCGAAAATCGTTCTAAAGCCCGGCGAGGTATGTCCCTGCTGTGGGCACAAAAAGCGTGGAGGCTGGAAAAACGCCGCCTCCGCCCAAAACGGGCTTAAAGGAGGAAAACCGGACAAACTGAAAGGAGGAAGACCCAAGGGCTCAAAAAACAAGCCCAAATAACCCAAAACAACGAATGCCGGAGCTACATCACTCCTCGTAGTTCCGGCATTTTGTCTTGTCTCCCGACGGGAAAAGATGTTTCGCAACGGTTACAACCAAACCAATGATATTTACAGTTGTTCCCGCAATCAAGGCAACTAAAACCGTGTCCGAAAGATGGATAAAGCCCGTACTGGTAAAAAGGACCATAAGTATAATAAAAGTTACCCATATCTTCGTCAGGTCCATTATAAACCTTGAAAAAATGTCTTTCAAACAGTCTTTTTCTGTTTTTGCCGCATCATCTGTTTTGAGACTTTTTGGAAAAGCATGACATTTATCTTCCAAAATGTAGGCATCCACCTTTACAGATTTAATTTCATTAAAATCGCTTTTGCTCATCTTCCGCAAGCCTCAATAACAGCATCAGGGATGATAAGATTGCGCGGTATATCTACATCGTGGTCATTTGGATTTTTGCCATTGTTTTGCAATGTCTTATACCATGCTCCTCCGTCAGCGTGAGAGACTGCGCACAGACGCGAGACTTTCATTTTGCTGAGGGAATCATATGCATCATCCAAAAAATCAACCATTTTTGAATCATTCCAGTTGATTTCCGGAATTCTGGAATACATATCACCGTCAGGTGTAATATCGCAAGAAGCAATTGCTCCACTAATAGGAGCATTTTTATAATGCTTCAGCTCAAGATACAAATCCTGAATGACAGGTCCATATTTCCAAGCAAAAATCGGGTCGACAACAAGCGGTTTATGATACTTTTTGAAGTAAACAGCATGCGCAAAGAAAACCATCTTTTGCAACTGTAAATGCGTCAATGGTTTATGGTCTTCCAGTGATTTCTTGATAAAAAAGTTTGCAACCGCCTTAGCGCTATAACACATGGCACGCCTCCTTTCCTGCTGTTTTATTGCTGATACTTGCTTCCCGTTTTAAGATAGCCCACATTCGCCATTTTTCAAATTTCATGAATCAGGAATCCAGAAAAATGAGCTTTTAAGCGTGGCTAAAGCAAAACTGGCGCTTCAAAACTCCAGTTCTCTTTTTTGGTACAAAATGCGCGGAATTTTAAAACCGCGCATTCGTGCCAAAGAGATTAATACAGCTCAATAGGCATGCTACTTGTCTCCGGCGTTTTCGCTATCTTGTTCGAAATTGCCGTAAGGTATTTTTCGATTTTCGGAAGCGAATCAATCAGCTTCTTGTTTGCGTTCTGTTCGAGCATCTGAACAGTTTTATTCCCGCCGCTTTCGGAGTTTTTCCGCTGTTCGCTGTATGAGCTTACTGCTTCATTTTGCGCGTTTTTTGCCACTTCCACAGCTTTTGCAAAAGCTTCAACAGCAGCGTTGCTTGCAATCTGTTTAGCTTCTTTCGTGCGCTCCGCTTCAGGGTCAACCATGACAGCTTCAAGAGCTTTTGTAAAGTAAGGAACCAGTTTTTGCTCTTCAGAAGTATAAAACTTTGTGTAGTCCACTTCCTCAACTCTTTTTTGCGTAGGAGTAACATGCGCTTTAATCTCCTCTTTAACTGCCGCTTTTGCAATCTCTCTTGCCGTAGTTGCTTGCAACTTGCTGTAGGTTTCCTCTTTCCCCGCCATTCCAAGTCCGTGCTTAAACAGATTTTGCCCCAACTTAGGCAAATACTCGTTAATCGTTTTGTAAGACTTGTTGCGCTCTTGCATATTGTCGCCGTCTTTATCATAAATTTTGCTTTGCTCCCTTAGAGCTTCCATTGTGCCATACTGCAATGCCGACGAACTGGTCACAGCCCAGCCGGAACGCCGATTGCCGTTCGTCAGCATGTCAATTTCTTGCGCACTCTGTTTGTAATTCTCCATTGCGGCATTAAACTTCTGAATGTCGTTCGCTTCCATAGCGGACTTCATTTCAGCCTTATAGATAGCGTGCCGCTGCTTCATCAAGCCGAGCTGTTCTTTGACGCTTTTTGCGTTATGCATGTTCATATCAAATTGCATTTCCGAATACAGCTTCAAGTCATTTGCGCGTTCTTTCCCGATTGCTCTTTCCTGTCTCTGTAGGTCAATAAGCTTGCTTTCCGCTTTCAGCCGTTTTGCCTCCCAGCTCTCCGTTTGTCCCGGTTCAAGCGCAACACCAGCAATCGAGTTTTGTCGATATTCTGTAATCTTGTCCTTTTGTGCTCTAATCCGTTCTTGAATCGCCGCCATTTTGTCAGCTGATGTTTCAAGGCTGTCAAACTTGTATATCTCCTGTTTTAGCCTCAATTGCTCTTTCAGCTGGATTTCCTGTTTAGCGAATTCAATCGTTTTTTGAGCGGCATTTTCACCTTCGCTATCATCAAGTGCTTTGAGCTGTTCTCTGATTGCTTTAATACGCGCAATATTCGCATCTTGCTTCGATGATATAGCTTCAAGTTCCCGAGCTTTCTCTTTGAGCAATTCAGTTCGTTCCTCAAGCTCTTTGAGAGGCCTAAAATTCCACATATTGCCCAAATTCGCCACATCCTCCTTAAAATAAAGCCACAGGCTGCGCGTGAGACTTCCATCCTTTTCCTTTATTTTTTTGTCCATTTTGTTGGAAAGCCCTTTAGCAACCGCCTGTTCGGACTTCAATTGCGCTTCAAGGGTTGCTTTTACCGCCTGTTTTCGCTTTTCATTCAGCCTGTTTTGCGCATCTGCCGCAAGCGTAAGCTTCCCCGTGTTTTCGTCGTATACCGCGCCTAGGTCAATGTTCGCTTTTTTGAGGCTTTCAATAATCTCAATTGCCGCTTTTCGCCCGCGATTAGTCAACTGCTCTTCTTTGCTTAGAGCGGAAAGGACTTCGAGATTCTTCTGATACGTTGCAAAGGTTGATTTCATCGTGCGCTCTCTCTCGCGCAATGTCTCAAGTTGCCGCATATCCGCATCGATATTTTTTTGTGCCGTCTCTACAGCCCTAGCTCCCGATATGTCAAACTCATCATAAATCGCTTTTACCGCCTCAAAGCCAATCAAGCCAAGCCCGACCGGACCGAGAAAATCAAGTCCCATCCCGATTCCTCGCCCGATTTTCCCGATTCCGGTTTTAAATCCATTTGTTGCCCTTTGTGCAAGCGTGAGTTTAACCGCCGTATTTTGTGCTGACACTCCGACTTTGTCAATCGCCGCGCCTCCAGCTTTTGCCGCAAAAGTTGCGTTCTGTAAAGCGAGTTTTTGCTTTTCAACAGCTCTTCCAGCCGCCGCAAGCGCATCATCAGCCTTATTCAGAGCATCCGTAGCCTTGTTGACATATGGCGTAAAACCTTTGTAATGCTCTTTCAACTCCTTAATTTTAGTCAGTTGTTCCCCGTATCGGAGCGGGTCTTCCGCTCTGTCAATCCCGCCAAGTGCCGCCCGAGCCGCGTTGAGATTCGCCAATGCTGTATCCTGAGCTCGATACCATCCACGCGCCTCGCGCCTTGCTCCTTCGTAATGAACTTTCGCGGCACTAAACTTCTCTTGCTTGTCTTTAAGACTTAGCTCTTCTTTTTTTACTGCATTCTGTAACTGGAGAGCTTTTGTCTCAGCTTTCACCGCCACCGTTTCGCCGGCTCTCGCCCTCACAGATTCAGCCTTTTTCCCCACCCCGTCAGCCGTGAGTTTATTGTTCAACGCTTGCGCAATGTTCAACGCCCCAGCCGCCGTTCTCCATGCTCCCATACCAGCAACAATCGCGCCCGTTTTTACGATAAATTCCTGCGCCGTCGGGTTAAGCTCGTTGAATGTTTTCGCCAGATCTCGAACGACATTAACGCCCGTTTTTACATCATCGGCAAAATATTTCCCGACATTGGCACGCAATGCTTCTATTTCACTCCCGGCGCGTTTCATCGCATTTGCCATCGTATCCATTGTCGCCGCGCCTGAAGCGTTCGCCGCCTGTTTTTCGATAATTTGAATCGTAGCCATAGCCTTAGCCATGCTTTCAGTATAGCCATGCGAATTCATCAAGCTTTTAGTCAAACTCTGAAAATCTTTCGAGTTTTGGCGTATAACGATACCGAGCATTTTCGCCCGTTCCGTCTCTCCGAACATCGCCTGAGTTAACGCCATAGTCGCCCCTTCAGCTCCGCCAGCGTAACCGCGATATGCCGCCAAGTCCGCGCCGATACGCGCCAAAGATGTGGAGAGTTTCAAAGCCTCCGACTGTGTAAAGCCAAATCCAGTCAACAGATTTCCAGTCATTCCAAGCATTTTTTGTGCTTGTCCAGTCGTAAGATGCATCTCAGAGCGAAATTGTTCAAGTGCTTTTTTTGCGGTCATGGCATTATCGCGATATACCGCCGCGAATACGCGCGAACTGTTTTCAAGGGCTGTATAAGACGCAATGGAGGACTTCACAAAACGAGCAACAGCCGCAGTCGAAAACGCTCCGGCAATGGTTTTCTTGAACCTTTCCGCTGTCTTTCTTCCGTGCTCCATTTCTCCGGAAAACTTTTTCACACTGGAAATAGCGTCGTTCGCTTTACACTCAATCGCAAGCGTGGTGATGTCAGTAGGCATTTAAAATCTCCTCAGTTATTTTTAAAAGGGCAAATTGTCAACTTGCAAATATTCTCTGAACGTGCTATTTTAAAATAACCAACCAATAAAAAGGAGAGAGAAAATGATTAAAATTTCATGCCCTCATTGTGGGCAAGGATATGACTGCGACGATGAATTCAACGGTGAAACAATCACTTGCCAAAAATGCTCAAAGAAATTCGAAATTTCAAATCAAAAACCCGTTCACACTCCGGAATCGAAAGAACAGCAAAAAAATATTGAACATCAGCCGCAACAAGCCATTCAAGAACAAAATTTTTCAACAAAATGTCCGTTCTGTCTTTCGGAAATACCATTCGGCGCGAAAAGATGCCGGCATTGTGGCACATGGATAAGCGGAATGGCATTAACCGATAGGATATTTTCAATTATCATTAAAATACTATTTGCGTTATTTATAATATCTATTCTTATCTTTTTTGCATCTGCAATTACAGTAGCAGTGATTCAAGCTATTTTTGATAAATAAAAAAGCGAGGAGCGCAACGAGGGGGAGCGCTCCCCGCTACTCTTCTTCATAAGGGGGAGAAGAGCACTGTAATATATCACAAGTCTTCTTCGATTTCAACCCACTCCTCGAGCTGTTTTACTGTCTTTTTGCCTGTCAGAACAGCTTCAACGCGCTCCTTCCGTTCCGCGTCGGAATATTCATCCGCACGTTTTTTGCGGTGAGTTTTGATAAATTTCCGTCGCTCCGCAATGACGGATGGCAAGTTGCGCTCGTCAAACATCTTTCCAGAGTATTCCGCACGGGAAAGATTATCAATGTCAATAAGCATAGCCCGCAAATCCAGCCCCAACATGTACATGTCGCTGTAAAGAGTGCCGACTTGCTTCAGCAAGCAGTCTTTCTCCTTGATTTCCAGCTCTTTTTCACAAAAAGACGCCGCCCTCAGCCAGATTACATCACGGACCGAGAGCGGCTTTTTAAGGATACTCAAATCCTTGTATTCAGAAGCGAGCAAAATCAGTTCGGCGTATTCGTCTCCGTCGCCGCCGTTACGGATTTTTTTTTTGCTTCTTCGCGTTCAGCCTTGACTTTTTCAGAGTATTCATGATTGAATTCCCAAACCGCTTGAGAAATTTCAAGAGCAGTTTCCGGCGCATTGTCAAGCAGAAATTTTGCCTGAATTTCCGACATGTCAGCACCATAGACAAGAGCCAGCGTTTCCAGCTGTTCACCCGCGCCCGCGAACTCAATGTTGAATTCATGCAGAGCCACGCGCCCGCGCCCCTTGAAAGGGTGGATTGTGAGCTTCTGTACCTTTTCACCGACTTTGACGCTGATTTCCTTCGTGGGTACTTCCAGTGCCTTTACAGTAGACAAATCAATAGCCATATGTTTGTGCCTCCTTCGGGTTGTTTATGTTATGGCGTATTTTTGCGATTATTCTGTTTCCTGAGTCTTTGTGACTTGGTCACAGGACTTGACGATAAAGCCAATCGTGTGTTCCATCCCTCCATTAGGAGCGGAAGACGCGTTGCCGACTTCACCAAAGCCAATCTTGAAGGAAATCGAGCGCGCCGGAGAAGCTGTTTTGTGCGTGTAGGTAAGCGTTCCCTGCCGCCCGTCGCGGTTGTACTGGAGATATTTTGCGTGATTCTCCTCGATGTAAGGAACCGTGACTTGTACGTCCGTGTAATTGCCGCCAATTCCACTTTCCTTGTAAAGCTTTCTGTCGCTTCGGAGCGTCCACGATTCAGGGTCTTCCATGCCGGGAAACGCAAGGTTTGTCCACTCAAGCTGAGTGTCTGTAACAGCCGTCTGCGACGTTTCAGAGCCCGCTTCAAGCGAGAACGACACTTTCCAGTCAAGAGCGCGAGTCTCCTTGATCGAATTTGCGTCAAAAGTCGCATCACCCGCGCTGGACGAGGAAACATCCTTGACGATAAAATTCACAGTGAATTCGAACGCGCTGTTCGGGTTGTTTGAGTTGAAACCGATTGCGCCAACGCCGACTTTGTAGGAGGAAGACTTTTCAGTGTATTTTGAACTGAAAGTCAAGATACCTTCCTTTCCGTCGAGATTGTAGCCGAGAAATTTTTTGTAGAGCGCAAGGTCAAAAGGGCAAGTCAGCGTAATGTTGTTCATCTCGCCGCCCATGCCTGTTTCTTTGATTCTCTTCTGGTCCGTAAGCATGCTCCACGATTCAGGGGAACCCGCGCCCGGAAGTTCCTCATTCGTCCACTCAAGCGCGATTGCTTCATCTCCGCTTGCCTTGAAAACCGCCTTGATATCAAGCGCTCTTGATTCGATTCCATCAGCTTTAGACATCTTTTTTCTCCTGTCTTTGTGCTTGTTTTTATGTTCAAAAACCTTGTTTTCCCCTAAAAGTCGAGGGGAGCGACTGAAGCAAGTCCCGCCTCAATCGTGGGAACAGCTCCCCTCTAAAAAAAATCAAGTTACCTAAGAAAACCTTGTCAACCTTGCGACAAATTCTGACGGTTTATAACCCTCAAATACAGCAATACGGACTGGACATACCATGTATCTTCCGAGCGCGTATTTACACCCGTCTTGTACACCATAATATCAAGCTCCGGATGATTAGCAACGGTGATAATTGCGCCATCTGTAAGTAGGTTGAACTCATTTTCAATAGCCAGTGCCGCCCGTCCGCAACGCAAGGTTCCCGTATCCGCTTTTGCGTAAATATCATACTCAACAAGTGCCGTTGCCATGCGCGTGCTTGCCGTCGAGTAAATTTCCTCATCGCCGCCAATCCATGTTTCACGGACCCACAAATTTTTACCCGACGGGTCAAACTTCACGTTTTCAAACTGAAAATCGCTCTCATCAAAAATATTATTCTTGATGATTCGCGCCCGCATTGCGTTTCTGATGATTTCGTCGTCAATTGCCATTTTATGGATTCTCCCTGATTGCTTGTTCCGCGTATTTGTTTACGTCGTTTTCCACGCCCTCGACCGTCATTTCCACAAACCGCGCGGGCTTTTGTTTGCTCCATCCCTCGTTCAACCGCTTTATGTAGGGTGTTGAATTGGCAAGATAGAGCGTATCGCCAGCTTTGATTTGTATAAAAACTCTATTTGCTCTTCCCCAGTCAATCGTCAAGTAAGGGTGATACTCGTAATTGTAATCAATTGTTCCAATTGAACACCACCAGTTCCAACGCGCGTTGCCTGTATCAACTGGAGTTTGCTGAGACAAACGCCGGAACGCCTCCACCATTGCAGTTCGCGCAAAATGTGTAACCCTGTCTTCAACTTTACGCGCAAATCTCTTCAGCCCGTCGGGGTCCGTCATGTCAAAATGCATATTGTCACCCGCGTAAAGTAAAGTAGTAATCTGCCGGAGCGTTGCCCATCCACGTGTCACCACGAACCGCCGCAATATGGTAAGTCTTTCCGCTGAATTCGATTGTATCCGTCGTTGTAGCAATCCCTCCCGTAGTTGCGTTGTAAGGGCGCATTTCCTCAAGTGTTTTTATCCTTCCGTTATTCGTGATTACAGGGTCGCCATCTTGCGCCGCCCGTGAATTCAGAATCTCTGTGTAAGGTATACGCATAATCTGATCGTCGGAAAGATAATTCTTGCCGTCAACAAGCCGCTGATTGACTGGTTCTGGCGGGTAACACTGAATTTCCCGTGCAATCGTTGTCGTTGCGTCTTCGCCCGTTTCCCAGTCGTAAGTTTTAAAGTTGTACTTCAGAATTGCAGTATTCCGGAAAACCTTAGCCCGTACAAGCTTACCGCTGATTTTTTGAAATGGTGTGAGTTTTGCCATGTTTCAACGCTCCCTTGTTATCACTTTACACATAAGGCAAGATTGTCAATCTTGAACTCAAGAAGCCATAAAAAAGCCCCTGTTTTGTCATAAAGACTGGTACAGGGGCAAAACCATCAGGGCGAGGAGGTGCGCCCTTATTTCCGCAAAAATCGTTTTATCGTACAGTCCTCCCCTGCACTATAGACCCGTTTTCATCCGCGCTTGCGCCCGGCAGGATTTCCCCGCCCATCGAGCGGATCAAGTTTCGAACAGATATGGTCAAGATATCCCCCTGAAAATCTTTGCTGAAAACAACGCCGTTTGCCGACTGAATGCCCATCGTAAGCAAGGAATTCGGTTCAATAATTGATTCATCAAGCGACAAGAGATAGATAGCCTCTTTTGCTGTTGCCTCTTTGAGAAGGTCCGGAATCTCAAGCGATCCGTTCGGTTCATACGTGAACGCCTCCCCGCTGTCATCGTAAAACAGCGTAAACCGCTGAATAATGTTAGTCGCTGTACACAATGCCGCGAGTTTCTGCTTGTCGGACGCGCTATCCCAGTTTGTGGACCACAAAAAGGACGAAAAGAACGCATCTGCCCACTCTTTCGAGCAATACGATTTAAGTTCAGGGAGTGTCTCTGCCATGATTCTTATGCCCCTTTAATCGCCTTTTCAAGGGCATCAAAATCGCGCTTGCCGAACTCCTCAATATACCGCGCTTTCGCCTGTTCCATTTTGAGCGTCTGGCAGTCGATCCCTTTGTCCGCAAGACGCTTTTTGACGGCAATCAGCAAGCGATTCCGGAGTTTTTTTTCATCAACTGCCGACGGTGCGTTTTCAGCCGGGGGAATCGGGACTGGAGCAATTTCTGTCTTTTCGGTTTCTTTCGCGTCTCCAGTCGCTTCACGCGCTTTTACAGGCGCTCCCACATCGCAATCAGGGTCATTGCATTTGTGCGCGGAAAACGCCGCAGAAGAGTAAAAAAAGCGGTCGCAATTCTGACAGAGTTTGAAATACATTTTATCGTTGCCTCCTGAAAATCGTTTTGTAAATATTTGCGGGCTTTGATGTTATCGCCGCCCGCATCCGGATTATCGGGCAATATACCCGATCTTCGCAGTCACCTTGACGGCAGAAAGGTTGCTGTCGGTGGTGATTTTGAGTTTGCCATATTTCGGCGCGTCCAGTTCGGGGATAAACTGCACGAGCGGCTGTTTTTCGTCAGCCGTGATTGCGGTCCCGGTGGTTTCCGCTCCCGTAATCGTGACCGTTTTGTATACGGTATACGTGCCGTCTTCCTTGTCGCTTCCGAGAAGTTCGACTTTGACAGTCTTCGTTGCCGCCACGGTTGCGCCCGTAACAGCAAAGAGCATGATTTTCAGTGCTCCCTGCGTGCAAGCCATGTCAAATGTTCCCGATTCGATGGCCCCGGAGTTGCCGAGTGCCTTATCGCGGAAGGGTGCGTCATGATAGAAGAACGGTCCTTCCTTGATGTTTTCGAGTGTTCCAATGTCGTTCATTTTTACCTAGCCTTTCTCTTGCGTCAAGCCGCAAGGGTAGATGTGAGAATTCCAGCTTCAGTTCCGGAGAGGATGTTGTAGGCTCCCACGACCGGAATACCTTTGATTCGGACGTTGCCGTCCGCATCAACCGTAACCAGCGAGCTGAAGGAATTGTCGCCCGCCGCGCGGCTGTATTTGGAGGCAAGGATATCTGCCAGTTCCGGAGATGCGTAAATTCGGGCATTTGTGCCGTTTCCACGCACGCCATTCGCGATTCCGATGAGGTCCGCATAAGAAGGCAGATTGTCCTCCGTGATGTTGACAAAGCCCATGACGTACTTGGGGTTTTCAATCTGAATGCCAATCATCGACGTGACGTCAATTGCCCATCCAGTTTCACCGCCGGAGAGCGTGCCGAGCTCTCCTCCCCAAAGGTTATCCATTGTGAAGAAAGAACCTTCCGCGCTCCCGTTCGTGCGGTTGTCGTTGTACAGTCCGCAGTTTTCGCCAGCGGACCAGTGGACGGCGACCATAGAGTAGTATTTTTTCTCGGTGGGGTCAGTGACAGATGTGGTGCAGGACTTGACGCGCTTCATTTCCATCGCGCGTTTGAGCATGACATCATAATAGATTGCCTTGTCAAGGGACGCGCCCGCAAGCTTGAGAATAGCGGGAAGACGATTGCGGAGATACTCTTTTTTTCCGCGCATTGCCTCCGCTTTATCCTTGCCGATTTCAAGCTTGCCGCCAATCTTGAAAAGCGGAGTTTCACCGAGCTCAGTGAGAGCGGTAACCAGCGGAAGCGGTGCGTCAAGGTCAACCAGAGTGGGCCCCGTAACGTCCTTCACACGCTCAAAGACGTTCTTGATTCCATGAGTTGCCGCCTGAAAAGGAATTTCCTTCACAATGACAGCATCCTCCACGAGATAGTCGATAAGCTGACTCTGCTTCGGAGCCAGTGCGACCGCGACTTCATACATGTTGTTTTTCATGCTTTACAGCCTTTCTTTTTGTTATGTATGGTTTTCTTGTTTTTTTTGTGTATGTTTTAGCCCTTCAGCGTGTTCGCAATATCCAAGAAAATGTCTCCCGTGGAACCCGCTTTTTCAGCGCCGCAAGGTCCATTTCCCGGCTTTGAACCGCCCGGAGTTGAGGCAACGTAACAGTTGAAAAGGTCCGCTTTTGCAGGAATCCAGTCTTTAACAGCCTTGCCCTTGAAAGGTGCAAGATCGCCGACTTCATCGAGCGCAAACATATCCTCATAATCCTCGAGCATGGAGTAGATTTTTGACTTGTCGTATTTCGCATCAAGCGCTTCAACGATTTCTTTCAGCTTGCCGTGAACCTTCGTTCTTTTGTCGACTGCCTCCAGTTCGTCAAGGCGTTTCTGACGCGCTTCAAACTGCGTCTTGTAGCTGTCGCGCTCTTTCTCCGTCGCACGGAGCCGCTTTTTGTAGTCCAGCAACTCTTCGTTCGACTTCCCGCCGCTCGACTTTAGGTTTTCAAGCTCATCAAACCGCTCCCGGATGCTTTCCGAATCGCCGAATTCGTCCACAAATGCGCGGATTTTCTCTTTTGCCGCTTTGTGGTCGTTCCGCTCTTTTTCAAGCGCGTTTTGCAGTTTCTTCACATCCTCATCTGTCTTGCCGGAGGGCATCCCTTCGACATCCAGATAAAACGCGCCATCGCGCTCTGTGTAAAGCTTCTTGAGTTCCTCTGCCACATCGTTCAGATTTTCGACCTTAAATTTCAATCCCATGATTGACACACTCCTGTTTTGTTTTCGGTCGCAAACCTCATGTTTGCAACTTTCTAAACTAGGAGATAGTTGTCAACCTAAGCCCATTTTTATCACATCAAACCAGCTTTTTTGAAAGCGTCAATATCGCGTTTTTTGAGTTCAGAAAGCGTAAAAAGGCGGTCCGTTGCCGGGTCCATCATGTCGTTCAGGGACAACAAGCCTTTTTGATACAGCTTGTAGCGAGTAGGCTTTAGCCAGTCCCGTTTGAATTGCTCATCTTGAGATTCAAAGTATTCCGCAAAAGTCATAGATCCGGAGACTTGCCGGAACGCGGGTTTTCCCGTGCGCTCCTCATATGCGTGTATTGCCTGATGATAATAGCGCTTTTTCGAGCTTTCGGCTAAATCATCCCATTGCTTGTCCGGATATTTTGCCTCATAAGCCCGTTTTGCCTCTGCCATAAAATCCGCATTTGCGGCGGGTCTAGTAACCTCTGACATATCAGAGAGCACAGTAACAGGGATATAACAGCAGCGACAACGCGGATGCACCGGAAGAACTGGTATATCTTTTGCGTCAACCGCAAAGCGTAACCCCCCGATTTGTGCGCACGTGGGGCAAGTCCTCCCATCAAGCGAGTTAAGTATCTCAACACCCTTGACTACATCAGCGTTTTGTGCAAAAGTAGCAAGCCGCGCGTCGTTTGATATGCCATTTGCACACGTCAAACCGACCGTTTTAGCCGTGTAATTTGACACATCAAAGACGTGCTGGACTGATTTTTTGAGACTTTGAGGCGTGGAGCCGGAAAAGATGTTTTTTGCGACTGTCGTATAAATTTTGTCCGCATCCTTAACCGACATCGAGTTAAACATCTCTGCAAGTGTAAGCCCGTTGAAACGCCCATATTTGACGATGTTTTCAATTGCCCGCTTCCCAACTTGAGCAACCGCCGTTCCGGTCATCGCCCGGACAAGGCTTGCCGCATGCTTAGCCTCATTTTCAGCCAATCCAGCCGCCTGTGAGCTGATAGTGTCATATCCCTGCGAATAAGCTTCATTCAGCAGAGATTCGATTTTTGCTTTGATGATTTTCAATCGCTTGTTCGTTCCGGAATCAAGTCCTGCACTCCCGAAACTCTTTTGCGCGGAAAGTATGTAGTCCATCAGTTCGGATTGCACATCGTTCAATCTTTCCAGCAAATCGCCCGACCAGTTCACGCCGATACGCTGCAAATTGGCAAGGTGATTATTAATGAGTTCCGAAAGTTCCTCAAGCGTTCTTCTCGTTGCCATTGTTTACGCTCTCTTTAGATTGTTCGTTGCCGCCGTTTCCGGCAGTTGCAAACGGATTCCCCGTTGCCGTGTTGCCTGTCATCATCTGCGACATTGCGCCCGCCATATTGCGCTCCGTGTCGGCGTCTTTCTGGTCCAAAAACTCATCAAACGTGATTTTAGGGTTGCCGTAACCGTTATCTGTCCACGCCTTGCGCTTTTCCTCTTGCGTGAGCGATTCCGAGCTTTCAATGGCAACAAGCTCTTGTACCGTGAGATTCGCTTCCGCAAAGTCTTTGGATGGCGTGTAGCGTGTCTCAAGTATCTCATCATCGGACAATCCAAGCCAACGCGCCGCATAGCGCAACTGATCTGTAATCGCATCTCCCGCTGTCGAGTTGATAATCTGCAAGGGGGACGTGTTAGAATCAACGCGCAACTGCAAAGCAACGCCGGATTCGTTACCCCGTGCGTCGCCAATACTCAGCGCGTCATCTGTACAGAGCTTTTTCAAAGTCTCAACTTCTCCGGAAATTGTTTGCAAGGAGCTTGCCGCCATCTCAAGATAGCCCGCATTAGCTCCTTCAGGCAAGCCCATAACCGCCCCGGAACCGACCTTTAGCGAACTCAGGGATTTGTTGATCTCATCAACCTTGCCCTTAAGCCCGGTGACAACCAGAGGCGTTTGTCCAGTCATAAACATCACTTGCCGAAAATCCGCGTAAAGCTGGTAAAGTGAAATTTCCGCATCCGCCACGTTCAAAATAGGCGGTTCCTGAAAGTCTTTTCCGGAAAGATTTGACGCTCCGCACCACGTAAAAGGTACTCTATCAAGCGGCTTTCCGAAGCAGTCAGGATAAACCACGTTACCGGAGGGATCGTCAATGTTAAATTTTGCCCACTCTTCCGGCGAGATTGCCGCCTGATAGTAGTAGCCGCGCCCGTCAACACCAAGAACGCGCATGCGGTACTTGTACTCATCCTTTTTTGTGGTGGGGTTGTAGTCGTAACCAGATTCATCAAGCAACACAAACTTAATTTCGCTCTTGCCGTCAACAGTAACAAAATCTGTGCGTAAAAATGCGTTTGCGTCGTAAGTTTGAATAACAAATGGGCGTTCATTGTCTCCCGTCGATTCCAGCAAAAGACAAATCAGCCCGCGTGACAATTGTGCGGAATTGACACGCCTCTGTAGCGCTTTCAGCCCGTCGCCGAGCTGTGTTGCCGTATCGCGCATGAATTCGAGCTTGTCAGAACCGAACACAATGTCAGGCTCTCCCATGTCAAGCATTCCGACGTATCGATTCAACGCTTTTCGAGTGTAATTGAAAAACAGGGCGCGATTGAGATATGCCGCGTAATCCTCTGTGTGGTCTTTCTGCCACTTGTCGCGCGGAAGGTACTTGTCCGCTTCGCCTTTAACAATAAGCTGCCCACCTAAGCAATCAGCAACACGCCGACGACGTGCCACAAAGTCATTGTAATCGCTAAACGCGTATTCGGAAAGTTTCGGTTCTTCATCACGTCTTATTTCTGCCATATCCGGCTCCCTGTTTCAATGTTTTTTGCCATTTTGCCCACATTTAAGCTATTCTTGTCAACCGTCAGCCCACATTACCAGCCGATGCAACCACGATTTTACGGGACGCATACTCGCCAAGCAAGAAATACCCCGTCAAGTCATAGATGTGGTCTTCCTGCGTGGTATCCACGTCATCAGGGTCTCTTTGAGAGCGCTGTAAAACTGGAACCGTCCGGATGAAATTACGGCAATGGTCGAACACAAACAAGCCCGCGTCAGCGTCGCGCTCGATTGCGCCTGTAAGACGCTCCCTAAGTAGCGTCAACATCTGATGCCGAGTTCCCGGCGCTTTGTTACATGGCGCAAAAAACACGCCGTACTCTTCAAATTGCTTCGCAACAGTCACTTGTGCCGCCGACGTTGAAGCAAAAATTGCAGAATCGGCAATACTTTCATCAACGCGATAGCCGAGCATAGCCTCCGTTTCCTTGATACGCTCTGCGCGGTCTCTGATGCTTGACTTGTCTCCCTCGTTCGCCTTGCCTGTGGAACCGTAAAGCTCTTGTATCAAAAAAGCATCTCCGGCAATTGTCGGGCGCTTTTCACCGTCCGCTGTTATGTAATCCGTGCCATCAGATACAGCAAACCAGCCGACCGCCCACGGGTGTGAGTTGCCATCGTCGTAGCTCTTGACGATGTACCACGATTCCGGAATCTTGAAGCGCGGCATAACGTGAATTTGTTCGTTCCATAGGTCATCAACCGCCCCTCCAGCCGTGATGTTCCAGTCACCTTCGAGCATGGCTTTAATCAGCCAGTCTTGTCCTAATCCGCGCAGGCGGTTCGCGTATTCCTCCTGATTCAAAGACGGGTTATCCGACAGCTTCGCCGGCACAAACTGCCGGAGCATGCCGCCTTCCGATGCGGATGTTTTCCATATCGTTTCGGCGGGTTGAGGGTCAATGAACATCGATTTAACCCAGTTATGCCCGGGACCGCCGGGATTAGACCCGCACAAAATCTTCGGGAAAGTTAAGTTCGGAATTAACTTTCTGATAGCCGGGTCAATCGCGACTTGTTTTGACACTCGACAGCGACCGCGCAAAAATCGGTATTGATACTCTGTAAAATGCGTTAATTCGTCAATCAACAGCACGCCGATTTCCGCACCCTGATACTTCATAACGTCTTTTTCGTACTGGCAATGGCACAAATGGATAGTGCTCCCTGATTCCACAAAACGGATTTTCGGCGGGTTTGTCGTAATGCGGACGCTCTTATGTTCCACCGCCTCTGCAAGCAACGCCGGAAAGCCTGTTTCCCCCTCAAAATGATTTTTCAAAAGGTCATCGCTCAACCGCCGGAAAAGGTACACTTGCAAGCCCTTGACGTTATCGCAGAGCATAATGGCAAAAATGCGCATCAAAAATGAATTGTGCGTGGGAATACAGCTTTTTCCGGCAAGATAACAGCTGGACGCGGAATCAACTTGTATACACTTGACAGGCACGCTTTTACAACGCTCCGCAGATACGATCATTCGACGCCGCGAGTATGCATTCCGTGCCGTTTTTATGCGTTCTTTGTATCTGTCCAATCGAGTTATATCAGTTTGCCACGGGATAAAGTGTACACGGTATTTTATGCCGCAATCTTTGCCATTTAGACGCGCTATACCATGCGCAAGAGTTGCTTTGATGCCAAGCGAGTTAAGCAAAAAGCACATCGCCACCGCAATATCTTTGTTTATACTGGTGTACTCACAATGCCCATTCTCGCCAACAGTCCCGTCCGAATCCATAAAACCGCGCAAAAGCTCCATACGGTTCTCAATCGAGGTAAACAGATACCGTTCCGGCACATGCTTATTGTGTATCAGATTAAGGCGTTTAAGGAGCGGAGTTAACCCGATAATTCCCCACTTATATTTCGCCGCCCGTTTGGTCACCTCAAACCCGCAAGCGCGGATGTAAGGGATAACATCATCATCGCCAGTAGAAAAACAGCAACCGTCAGAGTTGCCATCACCAAGCCACAAACCGAGCACGTAAGGAGGGATTATCAGCTCCTCCCGCGATTCCGGCATTTCAACCGCGCCGCAAACTGCGACAGAGTGATTCAGCCGTCCACGTACTCGCAAAGTTGCCGCAATGGTTTCCGTCGTAACGACAGATTCAAACTTGCGGTCATCGTTGCAATACACGCGTTTTGAGTTTGCAACTGCTAAATCCGGACGCTTGCCCATGCCACGCAAGGGGCGTTTTGCGCGCCGATTTGCGCGATATTCGGGCGTTCTTTTGTGTTCCGCTCCCCGTTGCGCGTCGGTCTTTGTCACCCACTGATGCAAATCATCGGCAATAATTTTAGAACCATCATCAAAAACGACTTTCCGGCATGGTCTATCTTCCAAAATTGGCGTTTCAGCTATGACATTGCATGCTTTCCCGTTTTCGTCAAAAACGATATCACCAATATGCACATCAGCCATTCTCTTAAAGCCGGAAGCGGTCAAAATAGGAGTTTCAATCCATAGCGCTTTCCCTCCCCCCGCAGCCCCGCCGTACAAAATCTCTGTAGCGTCAGTTTTCAGAACGCAACCTTGCCGAGGATGCAACGCCGGAAGCCCGATCTCGTTCACTGCCATCATATAGCGACTACCTCCCTAGAAAAAGCAAAACGCGCCGTTTTTTAGGCGCTGTATGATGTGATTAGTTGTTCTCGATTTTGAGCGTAAAGCGGTCAACGACAGTTTGCACCGCGCCGGAGACTTCGGTTTCCGAACGTTCGCTGTATCCGCGTTTCTTGCCAATTGTCTTTAGGAGGAAAAAAACGGCGTCTTTGTCGCCAGCGTTAACCATGTTTAGGAGTTTGCTTTCCGCAAGGTCAATGATAACTTCACGTTGCTCCATAAAGGCGCTTTTCGCTTCGGGAACAAGCTCAAAATACTTTTCAACCGTCCGACGATTGATGCCAGCCAGCCGTGCGCAAACGGACATAATGCCGTTGCTTTTTTCTGCCGCAGTAATGAGTTTTTCGGCGCTGATTTTCATCCTCTTTTTCGCGCGCGTCTCGCCATTTTTTGCATTGCTTGCGCCGCGTCCAGTTGTTTTTGTGCTTTTGTCGCTCATCTTGTCCCTCACTTTCAACCCATGTTTTAAGGAGCTTTTTGCTTTTTGGTATTTTTGCGCTGTTTTTCTGATTCTTTGCATTTTGTACCAAAAGAGACATAGCCCATGCAAACGCCTCCCGAATCAGTCTTTTTTTCTCTCTTCCGAGCCTCATGCGTGGGATAGAGAGAGCGTAAAAAATCCCGTGTTTTCAATAGAGGGAACCTTGTCAACCTTGCGCTTTTTTTTGTTCTTCTCGCGTGTACGCTACGCGCGGAATTTAATTTAAAAATATATAA
>ERZ1035032.794-NODE-794-length-22708-cov-7.213614_pt1 | contig 22708 bp, 17 predicted proteins | sample MGYA00520693_ERZ1035032 | MGnify/ENA primary metagenome ERZ1035032 (study PRJEB33766, sample SAMN09781740) | gut metagenome | biome: gut microbiome | host: Homo sapiens | place: Madagascar | study: EMG produced TPA metagenomics assembly of the PRJNA485056 data set... | reverse complement strand
ACGACGTATTATAGATACAACTTTTCAATCATAAGGGGAGGTATCCCCCGCCCATCAGAAACGGTGGGATACCTCCTTCTTCAACTTACTTACAGCCGCTTGTTGCCATGATACACCCACGTTGGCAACCATTTCTATAATAAAGGTTGGATGAAATAATTGACGTTTAAACCAAAAATAGCAATCCATATGCGAAAACATGAAATTGCGAGAATTACAACAATGCTATTGTTTGTGATGCTCTCAACCCTTACTGCCTTCGCCCAGAACATCACCGTAAAGGGTGTGATAAGCGACGGACAAACAAACGAACCACTGATGGGTGTCACCGTCAGAGAAAAGGGCAACAAGACAAACGGTGCTGTTTCAGACCTTGACGGAAACTACAGCATCAGTGTAAAATCAAACGCTACACTCGTTTTCTCTTACATGGGATTTAAAGACGAGGAGGTAGCTGTGCAAGGGCGCCGCTCTATTGCGGTGACGATGCATTCTGAATCGAAGGTTCTTGACGAGCTCGTAGTGATTGGCTACGGTGTGCAGCGCAAGAGCGATATCACTGGTTCTATCTCATCAGTGGCAGGAAAAGACATTAACAAAACCCCAGTATCATCGGCCGTGCAGGCGCTGCAAGGACGTGCTACGGGTGTGAACATTATTCAGAATACGGGTGCTCCAGGTAGCTCTACCACCATCAAGATTAGAGGTACTGGTACTGTGAACGATTCTGACCCCCTTTATGTTGTTGACGGATTTATTGTTGACAACATCGACTATCTCAACCCCAACGATATTGAAAATGTAGAGATCTTTAAAGATGCCGCATCCAGCGCTGTATATGGTGCCCGTGCTGCCAACGGCGTAGTGTCGATCACAACAAAGAGTGGTAAAACTGGCAAGGTGCATGTTACCTATGATGGCTATGCTGGTATCTCTAACCCCTGGAAGAAAATTGACGTTCTCGGCCTTGAAGACTTTGCCTTGATGCAAGACTATATGTCGGGCCAGAGCAATTATTCATACAAAGGACAACTCTATCAGAGCCTTCAAGACGATGGCTCTATCGCTTTCGATAAGAATAAGTTTAACCGCGTAGATACAATCACCCGTAACGGCGTTCCTAACTGGTGGGATGCCATCACCCGTACAGGCTTTAAAACACAGCATGCCGTTTCGGTATCAGGCGGAAACGATAACACACAGGTGCTTGCCAGCGCAAGTTATTATAATGAAAAGGGTATTATCAAGACCTCTGATTTTGAACGAATAAACGGTCGTGTAAATATTAAAACAAAACTGGCAAAATGGCTTGATATGACTGCTAACATGGCTTATACCCACGAGAACCGCGATGGTGTGCCTGAAGGTTCAAGCAGTGTCTTGAAACAAGCGCTTTATGAAAGCCCCTTCGAATATTTGTACGACTCGAAAGGCTACTGGTACAGCAACAATCCGCTGGCTGTTCTCGACCGCAATAATGCCGATATGTCTCGCAACCGCCTTGACATGAACCTCACTCTTGACGCTAAAATTTGTAAGTTGCTGAACTATCAGTTCCGCGCAAGCTACTATACCACGCGTCAAACCGATAACGACTTTTCAGAGGTATGGGGCCTGGAAGAAGACTTCGTGATGCCCACCTCGCTCTCACAAGTATATAAGAAACAAAACAATGTGAACAAATGGGAGATTAACAACCTTCTTACGTTCAATTGGAATGATAAACATCATAAAGTAACTCTGTTAGCTGGTCAAACCGCCGAGGGTTATAAGAACAGCTGGCAGCAGTCGTACCGCAAAGGAACACCCAGCAACTCGTCAATATTCCATTATCTGTCAAGTGCCTACATTGGCGACAAGACTTATGGATTGGATAGCGAATGGTCAGCAGTGGGCTTCATTGGCCGTTTAAATTATAGCTTGAACGATATCTATCTGTTGCAAGCCAATGTGCGTGCCGACGGTAGCTCAATGTTTGCCAAAGGAAACCGTCGGGGCGTATTCCCCTCTGTATCTTTAGGTTGGCGTTTCTCAAACGAGAAGTTTATGCGTAACGTAAAATGGCTCTCAAATGGTAAGTTCCGTGTAGGATGGGGTTTGCTGGGTAACAACCGTATCGACGTTCTGTCGCGTTACACCTATCTCACCTCAGGCTTTAACTACTCGTATGGCCTTGGTAACGAAACCATGTGGGAAGGCTCTACTGCTACCGTACTGGGTAATGACGATATTAAATGGGAGAAGAGCCGCAACCTGAATATTGGTGTCGATTTGGGCTTCTTCAACAATCGTTTGACTGCTACAATCGAATATTATAACCGTCTTACCACCGACATGCTTTTGCGCGTGCCTACTGTAAGCTCGGCAGGTCTTAACTCGTCGCCTATGACCAATGCTGGTGACGTGAAGAACTACGGTTGGGAGTATGATCTCAAGTGGCGCGACAACATTGGTAGCGACTGGCGCTATGAGGTGGGCTTCAACCTTACATGGATGAAGAACAAGGTAACCAAGCTGGGTACAGGCAACGAGCCTATCTATGGTTCATACCTGAGCGAAGGTAGCATTGTTGATTATGTAACAAAGACCGCTGTGGGTCAGCCTATCGGTTCGTTCTTCGGATATGTTACCGATGGTATCTTCAACACGGCTGAAGAGGTGCGCAACAGTGCACAATATCAAAAAGGTCGTGCCGACTTTGAGCAGACCTACAAGCCTGGCGACTTCCGCTGGAAAGACTTGAACGGCGACAACCAGATTACGGCTGAAGACCGTACTTACCTCGGCTCGCCGCTGCCCGACTTCATGTTTGGTATCCCCTTGTCAGTGGGCTACAAGAATTTTGACTTGAGCATCTTCTTCCAGGGCCAAACAGGTAATAAGATTTTCAACGTAATGGACTATTACCTATATAATGGTGCTTCTGGCAACTGTTATGCCGACATTCGTTCAAAGCACTGGTCAGGACAGATTGAGGGCAATGGTCGCGAGTTCTATCCGAAGAACCTCAATGCCTCAGTGCCCGACCTTGATAACGGCGATGCTCCTCGCAACTTCCGTTCAAGCGATTTCTTCGTAAAAGACGGCTCTTACTTGCGCTTGAAGCAGCTGATGTTTACCTACAACTTCCCGCAGAGCATACTGTCGAAGCTGAAGATTTCAAGCCTCGCTATCTCTCTCACAGGATATAACCTCCTTACCTTCACAGGTTATGATGGTTTCGACCCCGAGGTAGGCCGCGTGTCAGGCACCGAGGGCAACAACCTCAGCATGGGTGTTGATCAAGGCAACTATCCGCAAGCGCGTTCGTTCACCTTTGGTGTAAAACTTGGACTTTAATTCATGATTACTGCTATGAATAAAACATTATTAAAGATAACTCTTGGTGCTGCCTGCCTCATGTCGTTTACGGCATGTAACGACTTTCTTGATAAAGAGGTAGAAGGCTATGCCACCGACAAGAATTTCTACGATACACAGTATAAGATGCAGTCGGCACTTGATGCTGCCTACGACGTGCTGCAGTCTGACTCGTATAACGACCAAGAATGGCGCTTCGGCGAGGCTATGGGCGACAATGTGTATGATACAGACGAGGGCACCTCGTCACAGATGGGACAGCTCGTCAACTTTATCTTCTCTACGTCAAACACATGGATCTTGCAGCGTTGGAATGTTAACTATAAAGGCATACACCGCGCAAACCAGGTTATTTATAACATCGACCGTGTAAGAATATCTACCGACTCGTATAGTCAATATCAGGAGATACGTAACATCTATGGCCAGGCCAAGTTTTTGCGTGCCTTCTATTATTTCAACCTCGTAAAATCGTTCGGTGGTGTGCCCATCCGTCCTGAGAACGAAACGGTTGAAGGTCTTGTTGTGCCGCGTAGCACTGCCGAAGAGTGTTACGCTTATATTGAGAAAGACCTGCGCGAGGCTGCCGTTATGCTGAAACCCAGCTACACAGGCACCTCTGAACTGGGCAAGGCCACCACAGGTGCTGCCGTAGGCTTGCTCATGAAGGTGTTGCTGTATGAGGCAAAGAACGGTGTGCCCTCTGACAAGTGGAACCAAATTATTGAGCTGGGTAAGTATATGGTTGAGGGACAACCCATGACCTTTGCTGAGATGCTGAAGTGGAGCGGAAGCGATGAAGAGTGGGAAACCTTGCGCGAGAAGTTGTGGTTTAAACCCAAACGCTTGATACAAGAAGGTACCGCAGGCGAATATGAGGCTCCTACCTATCAAATGCCAAATCTGAGCAATGTTTATTCGCTCAAGTATAACGATTATTATGGCAATGCGCTGCATAACGGTGACAAGTGGTCTTACTGCTTCCAGTTCTATAGCGATGGCGAGTTTTGCAAGAGTTCTGTATTTGAAGTGGTATTCAAGGAGAGTGCCGACGGTACTAATGGCGATGCCAACGAGGGCTACGGATTGGAGTTCTTCGACACAGGTCAGACCAAGATGTACACACTTGACGAGTTGCTTGATAATATTTTTGCTACAGGCGATGCACGTCGTGAGTATTTTATCCATCACCAAACCACAACCTTTGATGGTGAAAACTGGCAAGGTGGCGAAGGTCGTGTGGTATCGCTTAAGTGGTACACACCGAAGAAAGATAAGCCTAAGTATGGTGGCGACAACGGTAAGAACCGTCGTGTGATGCGTTTCCCAGAGGTAGTGCTCACCTATGCTGAGGCGCTGAATGAAATGGGCAACCGCGAGAAATCGTTGCAGATGCTGAACATGTGTAAAGCGCAAGTAAACACCATCAATGCCAGCACGGTGCTTTATAGGGCAGGCGGCTATGGCTATATGCGCGACCAGATATGGAAAGAACGTCGTGCAGAGATGTGTTTCGAGTGGGATCGCTATTTTGATCTGGTACGCTCGGGACAGGCTGCCAAGGTGATGCACGCCTTTGGAGCACGCCGTGCCAATCGTCGTGGAGCTTACTTCCGCGAGGGTGTTCACAACCTTCTGCCTATTCCCCAGACAGAGGTTGACGTGTCAAACGGAAAGGTAGAGCAGAACCCTGGCTATTAAGCCTCGGCTTTTATGAAAAATGGTTGTAAACAATAAAGTCATTTTACATTTTATGAAAAAGATATTTAGTTTTGCCCTCATGGCTTGTGCACTGCTTCTCAATACAGCATGTAGTGACGAGAACGTAGAGTCGCGCACACCAGTGGCTTCAATACAATATGATACGAACAAGACAACGCTAAAGGTGAACGAATCGTTGGTGATTGATTTTACAGGCGTGGCCGACCTTGTGGCTATCTATCCTGGCGATAATGGACATCGCTATGAGAAACGTGACGAAATGGAAACGGGTATTGCCGTTAATAAAAACCATTTCACCTATTCGTATAAGGCGCCGGGCACCTATCATGTGGTGTGTGTGGCCTCTACATTCGACACTTATATGGGTGGCAACCTGAAACAGGCCACTTGCTCGTTTGATGTTACCGTGGTTGACGATGAGACCGAATTTAAGGACCTCTACACAACAATCACCCCCAACACCTTCTATGCTAACAAGCTGGGAGATGATGCATGGGTGCTGAATTTGCCCACAAAGCAGGTGTATAATGGTAAAGACATTAAGGTAAACCCAAAGAACCAGCGTATCTATTATGATATGCCTTCCGACTCTACCCTCGTGTTTGTTGATATGTCTGATGCCGATTATCAGCTTCTTCAGAACTATTCAGCCCTCAGCTCTGCCGAGCAAAAAGCCCTGAAGAATAAGGTAACCACCAACAAGGTGCGCTACAATCTTTCACAAGATCATGTCATCACAGTGCGCTCTTATGCAGGAACCATTAAGCAATATACACTCTATTGCTTGATATATCCTGAGTTTAAGACCGTAACGGTGAATGGTGTGAAGGGCGTGCTCACACGCGATGCCTTTAACCAAGACCACCAGACATACACCTTCACCTTGCCCGTTGGCACCGATGTGGCCAATGCAAAGATTGAATATACACTTGATGGCACCGGCACCTTTATGATAGATGGCACCGAAGTGGTTTCGGGTACCACTACCAATCTTGCTGCTGATAAGCTCAGCATTGAACGTTCTTCTGATGCTAATGCACAGGCAAAGGCTGTGTCGAAAGTTGAGTTTGTCTTCAAGTTTCAATAATTGATCTATAAATTTAGGATAAAGAAAAGGGCGACATGTATGGACATAGGCTTGCCCAGCATGTTGCCCTTCTCGTTAATCTATCTGTTAACAACCCTAACAACTCTAAAAACAACATATCTATATGCGTCGCACTTTACTTCTCGCTCTTACTTCTCTCACCTTGCTTAGTATGCCCAGCGCTACGTTGGCCGCACGTCACGAACCCTATAAAGGGTCGCGCATATTTTGGGATAATGCCACTCGCAAAACCGTATTCTCAAGTGGTGGTTATGCTCGTATCATCCAGCTTAAAGATGGTAGGCTCATGGCCACATGCGAGAGCAAGGGCATAGTGATAGCCTTCAGTACAGATAAGGGTAGCACATGGTCGTCGCCGACAACCATTGTCAACAATACAAATAATGTACCCAACTGTGTGCCCGACCTTGTTCAGCTGTCTGATGGCACCATTGTTGTGGGCTACAACCCTCGCCCCAGTACGCCTTACACTGAAGACCGCCGCTTCGGTATACGCTGTAAACGCAGTACCGACAACGGCAAAACCTGGAGCGACGAGATATTTGTGAACGATGCATTACATACGTTTAACGATGGTTGCTGGGAACCGTCATTCCTTGAGCTCCCTTCGGGCGAGCTACAACTTTATTTTGCCGACGAAGGACCCTATACCGCCTCGAACGAGCAACAGATATCAATGTGCCGCTCGTTTGATAAAGGCCAAACATGGACAGCGGCTCAAAAAGTTTCTTTCCGTGCAGGTTATCGCGATGGCATGCCGTCGGCCATCATCTTACAAGATGGTAAAACTATTGCTTTAGCCTTTGAAGACAATGGTTGGGCAGGTGTAAACAATTTTATCCCCACGGTGGTAACCTGTCCGCTTGAAACCAACTGGAACAACTATTGGGTAGATGCTGCCAGCCAATATCGTTGGCAAGCCGTCAACTACGATTATAGTCCGCTATACCGTGGTGGTGCTCCCTATCTTCGCAAGCTTCCTTGGGGCGAAACCATTATCTCGCATCAAGGCGAGAATGGCAATGGCGCCGACATGTCGAAACTGCAAATGTGGGTATATGTAGGTAACGAGCAGGCCAAAGATTTTAAGGCCATGAGCGAACCCTTTGGTGGCGATAACTCATTGTGGAACTCGCTTGCCGTTATCGATACGGGCACAGTGGTGGCTGTAGGCGGAATGGACGGACACATAGACATGATTAAAGGACGTGCTGTGCGACAGCTTGAAGCGCCTTTTGCACACCCCAAAATTGATGGTAAGCAGACAGCAAAAGAAGGCTATTATATGCCCAATGCCACTCAGTTGCTCTTAGGGCATAGCTCTAATAAGGTGCGTTTTACTGCCGACTTTGCTTATGATAACGATTCGCTTTATTTCACCTCTCGCGTATCAGACGTTACACAGCATCCTATACCTTCTTCTTATGGCGATGGTGTGACCCTCTTTCTTGATGCCGATTATGCCTCTGACGAGCAGCCTGTCGACAACATTCACCGTCTGTTCTTCCGCCTTGACGGCACAGTAGTGGCCTATCAAGGAAGCAGTGAAAAACGTCGTTGGATGTTGAACAGCAGCATTGTTGATAAAGTGCATAGCGCTTTGATGAGGGCAAACAAATATTATATAGTTGAGGCTGCCATCCCATGGAGCGCCCTTGGCTTCAATGCCCCTCCTGTAGGACGGCTTATGCGTGCTAACGTAATGTTGCACGACAATCGTGATGGCAGTAATAAAGTGGTATATGACATGATGCCCGACGCAAAGCGCGATGCATCATGGACCTGGATTGACTTGGCATTGCTTTCTAATCCTGATGCTACATCGGTGAATGGGGTAGAAGCTAAAAAGAGGGTTAGCGTAACGATAGGTGATACCGATATATCTATCAGCAGCCCTGTCGCCAAAGCTATAATATATACAATAGCAGGAGGTGTTGTGGCCGAATATGCCACGTCTTCCTTTGCAAAGCCCGCCTCTAAAGGCGTTTACTTGTTAAGTGCTATCTTGAAAGATGGCAATGTGTTGACAAAAAAGTTTCTTGTGAGTTAGCATCCTGTTGTTTCGCCCCTGTTGAGAAATACAAACAAAAACCGAAATAAATATAACCTACAATTATGAATACTCATTTTAGCAACCTACATAAAAGTATTGTTAAGAAACATTTTTTGCCCATGGCAACAGCGGTGCTATCACTGTGTGCTGCATCGTCAATGGCACAAACTTACAATAACCCTGTTATTCAGGGTGTTGCCGATGCTGGATGTATGAAATATGCGGGCAAATATTACCTGGGTGGCGTGGCCACTTATGGCGACTTTTTTGTAAGTTCTGATCTCGTGAATTGGGGCGAACGGGTGCATGTGTTCGACTTTGATAACCAGTGGACAAAGGGAACGGGGGCTAAGAATAACCAGATACATGCTAATGAAATGTTATATAGTGGCGGCTTGTTCCACCTCCTCTTCAGTGCCAACTACTGGGGCAAAGACAAACATATTGTGCACATCACCCATGCCGTGTCGTCCTCAGTTACAGGGCCGTATCGTGAGGTGCGTGACGACCAGTGGTTTGAAAATCGTATCGATCCCATGGTGTTTCGCGATGACGATGGTCGCCTATACCTATATATGGTGAAGTTTACCGATGGCAATACCATTTGGGGTCGCCCTATGAACCAAGATTTTACGTTCTGTGGCGATGCTGTGCAACAGTTTAGTTCGCAGCCTGGCACCTGGGAAACATACGACAATCGCGTGGCCGAAGGCCCCTTTGTCATTAAATATCGTGGACGTTATTATATGATGTATAATGCTAATCACACTTCACCATCCTTTGGCAACTATCGTCTCGGAGTATGCGAGGCCACCAGTCCCCTTGCCTTTGGTCCTGGAGGAAAGTATAGCTGGCCTGTGGTAGGTCCCAACACCGAGAGCATTGACGATACCCATGCCGACCTTTTGCATTATGGATCAGGACAATGGCAACCACTGGCAACAGATAATAATGGTGATACTGGCAATGCGTCTGCCCGCACCATGCGTTTTGACCTTGCGTCAGTGCCTGCAGGTAATGTGTATCTGAAACTTATTCAGCGCGGTGGTATAAGTGTGAAAATCAATGGCCATGCAATAAATGCTGGTAAAAGCTCCGACTATCAGTTGTATCCCATCAACCACAGTTGGCTGAAAAAAGGTGTAAACACCCTTGTTATTGAACAGCCGAAGGAAGGGAAAGGAACATTGTCGTCAATCGCCCTTTACGATTTTGGAAATGAAAAAGCCGACGACCTGCTCGTAACGCCTGGTCAGCCTAATATCGTGCGTGGCCCTAATGGCTGGGAATGGTGGCTCGTTTATATGGCTAATAAAGGTTGGCAGCGTAGCCAATATATTGATCGCATCCATTTCAGCAACGGGCGTATGGTTGTTGATGGCATCACAGGGCCGAATACTGCGGGCTTCCATCCAGCACCCTCAAAGCCCCAGTATGCGGGCACCAGCATTGCCGACATACCTTTCTCTTCAACAACCTATCTGCTTGAACTTACTATGTCGTCTGCCAAACGTGAGCAGGGCATTGTCATAGGCGATAAAACCGTTCTGCTACCCGATAGTATGGCTCGTAACGTTGCACACGAGTGGCGTATAGAGAAAAATCATAACTTGCTGACGGTGTGGATAGACAAAGTGCTTGTAACCCAACACCAGCGTGTCAATGTTACCGATAATAAGGTAAAACTGTGGGGCGATAGCAACGCTTACCACATTGACCACGCTGCTTATAATGAGGGCTTTGACGAATACGGACCATACTTCAGTGGATGGGATACGCTTACTGCAGGAACGCATGGCTTAGCACTTGACAAGGGCATGTGGCTGAAGGGCGCTGCCGCTAATAACTATGAACTGAGTGTGCAGACAGACGATAATGCAGCCACATCAGGCGCTTATGGCGTGATGGCGGCCTATACTGATGATAAAAACTATGTAAGCGTAAAGATTGACGCTGCAAAAGCACAAGTGGTGATAGACCATTGTGTGAAAGGTAAAATAAAGTCGGTAGTGAAACCTCTTGCCACAGAACAGGTGGTATATCCTGATGTGAAATACACCGACAGCTTTGAAAAGCAATATCGTTTTGACAGCGACACTTATATCAATGCATTGCTCTTCCCGCACAACGGTCCTGATAACGACCCCTATGCGCACGATTTGGGCATTGAGGCGGCTGTCAAAGAGCATTATCAGGCTGATGTAGCATCATCGCAAGAGATAGCATGGCTGGATGGTGACACCTGGCGACCTTTGTCAACCGAATTAGCTACATCGTCAAATCCTGCGTGGCAACGCATAACGTTCCCTACGGTCAAGACTCGCGGATTGCGTTTCATCAATCGTGAAGCCACTGATATGCATCGTAACATATACCGAATAAAGGTTGGCAGCGAGCGTCAAACTGTGAACCAGTTGCGTGTGGAACGCCGAGGCAAGGACATACATATGTATGTAAACGATCGTTCGTTTGGTGTCGTCACTCTTGCTCATGACGTTCCTACCCGTTGTGGACTTTTGTCTGACGGTGCTGCAAAGGTAACAGTTGGCAATGTGCTCTATTATGTTGTAAACTAAAGAAGGAACATGGTATTGAACAAGAACTGCTGTATGAAATAAATTCTTTTCGAATGAAGAAATTATTATTTTTGATATTACTTGTATTGTCAACAGGACGTGTGTATGCAGCCCTCATCGACTCGTTGCACGTTACACCCTCTATTGACGAGCAAACTTTTAAAAACGAAAAGCAGATTGCATTAGCCGTTATGTCGGTTTTGCAATCTGCTTTTTTATTTCTTGATATAGTTTTATATCGGGCCTTGTATAGGTTATAAAACGCCTATATCACAGTACTTGGGCTATTCGAATAGAGCTTCTTAGCTTAATCGCAATATTCTCTTGATATTTGCTGCAAAAATGACCATTGCACCTTGCATCTGCATACTATCTATCCCATACGACAATGCTTTATCATAGCCGTATACTTGTTTTAATTCTGAATTTTTTCCTGACTTCGTCACTCAAAAAATACGTATTTTATAACTGATTACCCCAGTTCGGAATATAATAGCGATTAATTGCATGTGAAGACAGATACGCGAGTTCTCTTACCATGCCATCAGACATGGGCTGTATATAAAGAATCGAAAGAGATTATTCTGTCTTTAGAACAATGAAAGTTGCTTCGTGTCTTCGATGCAGTATCCTTGCAATGCCATAGGCTTGTTGTCAAAGAAACAATATGCTCCCAATGCTGAGATGAGGTTCATGACAAAGTTGTTCACAGACCTATGACGCGAATGTACAATCTGTGCCGTATTCTTCAGCATGTTGTTAATGGTTTCGCCCTGAATCATGTCGATAGGGAAGTTTTCGTGCCACTTGCCGTCGATAATCTCACGGCAAGCTTCGGACATTGCGCCTGCAATCTCGTCGTTGATAACACCAAGAGAGTGGTTGGTTTGTGCGGCAGCCAACTTGACATAAGCATTTGCTATGATGAAGTCGGGATAGTCGCGCATGGTCTTGCGCGAGATGTGATAGTTGTTAATACCGTGGCAACCAAGTTGTCATCTTACAAAACCTTCATTCTGTACATCAGTCCCAATTCAATGCGGCTGGTGTTGTAGTTGGCCATCAGGCTCTGCTTGGTATATTTGTATTTTCGGCCCGTATATGCCAGGAAAATGCGCAAGTCTTGTTTCTCCTTTCTTGTTGGATAATACTCCACGGCTCCTACATAGCCTAATGCCTTGCGATAGTTGTTGAACTGTTCTGATTTAGTAAGGCTCGTTGTTTCGTACATACCCTTAAGCATAAGGTTCCAGTCGGAAGCAAACTGCCAGTTCATTTTTGTAACCCAGCCTTGGTATCTAATCTTTCCTACATATATTTTGCCCTCTGTGTTAGTGGTTAACACATCCGCCAACTCGTTAGATGCAATTTTCATTCTGTCCAAGTCGTCGTAGGTCATATTGTAGTCGATGTACCATTGTAGGTTGTTTAGGTTGAGCTTCTGTCCCAATCTTAGGAATCGGCTGTACTTATGCTTTGCTTGTGTGCGTATAGTGTACGACCAGCGTGTCTGCAATTTGCCGTCCAGCATCTTGCCGTTCCATCCTATGCTGTAGGCAAGAGGGACGTTTGATTTTTCCAACAATGCAGTATTTATCTTTGCAGCACCATTTTCGTCGTTACCTATTATATTTCCGTTGGTAACCTTGGCGTTTTCGCCAAACTCGTCCTTAAGCTTGCCGTTGTAGGTATTGCTCACCTCTATGGAGAATTGCTGGTTGGGCGTAGCGTTGTATAGCAGGTTGACGGCCCCCTTCGAACTGTCTACATTGTCCTCAATGTCTGAGTATTGGTATATAAACAATGGATTCTCGTCAAATTCGAATGATCCTAATGCCTGACACTTCTTGCCTCCCTGAACAGACCAATGGTCGTTAAACTTCCATCCCACCATCATATAGTCGGTAGCCTTGGCAAATCCGTCCTCGCTTTGTGCCTCGTGCGACTTGTTAAGGCGTTGGCGAAAACGGTAGTACAACTTATCGGTAAGCCAACCTATCATCTCCACCTTAAGGTAACGGTTGGCCATATGCGAGTTCCATTCTCCGTTGCGCGAGTCGTACATAGTCTGGTTGCTCATACCATAGTTGAAGTACAGCTTTAAGGCCTTGCTTTTCTGTTCGTGTTTTGTCACCATCTCGTATAGCGACTTTATATCTATGTCGTCGTCGCCAAGTCCGTTGTTGGTGCCTTGCGCCATAGTGTGCATTGGCATTGCGGTCAATAATGCCAATGCTATTTTAATGTAATTAGTTTTCATCTTTAGTATTACATGAATTGGATTATAAGATAGCCCACGCCGTAAGCGGACCAAAGTAGGTGACAAGTATAAATACGCCTACCATACCATAAATACCGAGTCCGATGCCACCTACTCGGGCACCTTTAAAGATTAGGGCCACTACAATGGCCAATTGTAAAAAGATAATAGCTGTAGTCATAGAGATATTTGTCTTTAGGTTTAAGTTGTATAATTCTTAGTTATTAGTATCACGCTGCAAATTTACGTATAAAGAATGATTAAGCGTTTTAAATTTTTGACAAAGATTTGTAAAAAAAAGAACTAAGGGGGAAAAAACATGTAATCCCCGCCACTTGCACAAGTGACGGGGATTTTTCTAACTACTACAATCAATTATTATACTACCTAAGCCACACCGCTCGACATCCCTGTTGCCATTGACAATTGGGACAAAACAGTAGTAATACAAGGTTCGCTGTTTGCTGATTCAGGTATTTTATGGCGCGCTAATAGGCATACTCGTAAAGCCATAAAAATACAAATCTTTTTTGGCGGTATGGCATTGATTTATTATATTTGCAACAAATGAAAAGATTTTTGAAATATATAAATAAGTTTTTGCCATGCCGCCAAAGTCGTGATATAGCCTTGGTGCTGGGTGGTGGCGGAGCACGTGGTTTTGCTCATATAGGTGTGATAGAGGTTTTGCAGGAGCGGGGCTACAACATTACTTCGGTAGCCGGCACGTCGATGGGGGCGCTTGTGGGCGGACTGTTTGCAGCGGGCAAGCTTGATGAGCTTAAGTCGACTGTGTTGTCGGCAGATAGGCGCCAGATATTGTCGCTGCTTGATGTGTCGCTTGGCCTCGACCATATAGCCACTGCCGACAATCTTAGTCAATTGTTCGACCGTATGACGCAGGGTGTGCGTATTGAGGACTTGCCGCTACCATTCTGCTGTGTTGCATCCGATCTTGTGTCTGGTCGTGAGCATGTGTTTCGCGAAGGTTCGCTCAGCGAGGCTGTGCGTGCGTCGATATCCATTCCAGGAGTGTTCTCGCCAGTGCGCATAGGTAGCGAAGTGCTTGTTGATGGCAGTCTGCACAACACTCTTCCACTCAATAGGGTTGAACGCCGTAAGGGCGATATGCTTGTGGCTGTCAATGCCTGCGCACCTGACAGTGGAACGAAGTCGGGTTATTTGCAGCAGCGGCCGAAACCACAAAAGCCGCAGGGGCGTGTGTCTAAGTGGATAAGGCAGCGCGTGCCGAAGCTCAACTTCCAGTTGTCGGAGAACTATCTGAATATGGCTATGCGTGTAGCTCAGGTGGCTGTGGAGACCAATGCACAGATGGCTATAGCCCTTACGCCGCCCGACATCTGCGTAGACATTCCTACTGATGCCTTCGGACTGATGGACTTTGAGCGTGGCAGCGAAATAATAGAATATGGACGCAAGGCAATGGAAAAGGCACTTGCAGAATATAAGAAATATTGAGAATTTCAACTAATAGACCAATTACTACTGCTACTTCAATCAGCAGTACGCGGCTTGCCCATTCGTTGGCCTTGCCCAATGGTGCGTTGTTTCCATAAGGTATCTCCAAGCCATTCTGCATGAGATATTCGCCCGAGAACGATTTGCCCTCGAACGAGAGGGGAGAGTTGTCGATACTGATATTTTCGGCATTAGCAACACTTGACAGCATCATTATGGCCAATGCCGGAAGAGTAATGTGCTTGGAATACTTTCCTCCACATAGTTAAGCTCAAAGACTTCATGCTTGTGTATTGGGTAGGTGAATTCTTTCTTTCGCCGGTCCGCCACATACATGAAGTCGCTGTCGAGCAGCGGAGGCAATTCGCGCAATACTCTATCTTCCATAATTTGCAAATTTAGCAATTATTTTTGAATGTCCCCAACTGTTTGGTGCTTTTTTCGGTAATAACACATCAATTTTTGTGCTGTATTTTGCATTTGAATATTCGCTATTTCAAGTATTTTTGGATTATCATCCTACATGGCATAATCTATTTATGTCTTCGTCGAATGTCTCGCGGTTGATGGCGCGGGTGCGCATGGCCGACTTGTAATTGTATATGGTTTGTGTAGAGTAGAACAATAGGGTTGCTATCTCTTGACTATCAGTCACACCAAGACGCATTAGGGCAAATATGCGCACTTCGGTAGTGAGGCTGTTGGGGGATGGCAGCTCTATCTTGGCGTCGGGCAGCAGCAGATGGTTGAGTTCTTCCACAAAACCGGGGTATAGCTCAATAAACGCACGGTCGAAACGGGTATAGAAAGTTGTAGCCTCCTCCTCGGCAAGCTTGTAGCTGTTGATGGTTTTAAGCAAGTCGGCAGTTTGGTTGGCTTTAATCTTGCGCCCTACAAGTTTGCGATATTCAATAAGTTTGCGTATATACACGGCACTGATGTCCATAAACAATCGCATGTATGTCTCGCGTCGATGGTTTGTGGCTATCAGTTTCTCGTTCAACTCGGTAAGCTTAAGGTTTTGGCTCTTCACCTCGCGTCGACTTCGTGCCAGCCATTTGTTCTGCTTATAGCCGAATATTGCCATTGCAAACAACACGAGCGATAGGAAACTTACCACGGCAAGCACCCCACGCACAATACGCTCCTTATGTGCCAATGCCTTTTGATTGGCATTAGCTATAATAGGCAGAATGTTTGATATTTCGAGCATTCGTAAGCGATTGTTGTAGAATTGTGCATCTTCCATAGATATGTATATGTATCGTGCTGCGTAGTTGGCATATTTAGAATTTTTCTTGTATAGATAGGTTGATAATTCTTGCAAGGCGAGATTCTCTTTCAGTGGGCAAACAATATCTGATATAGCAGCTTCTACAATGTATTTTTCGTAGAGTTGCATGTTGCCCAGTTCGCGGTTGTAGCGTGCTATGCAGTAAGCGGCAGATGCATGTACGCGGCTGTTTACCGGGCTATTGTTGATGGCTATAGTGTAATGGCGCAGCACGTCCTTGCCTAATGGGTTTTCGAGATAAGCGAGCTCACCACTAAGATAGGCATACAGCCCAACGTAGTTGCTGTGTGTGGTATTGACCGTTAGCCGTAGAAATTGCAGTTTCTTTTGGCGGTAATAGTTTTTAAACTCTGACTTGTCGCAGAATGATTCCCAATAATTATATAGCCAAGTTGTGGTATAGTAATAGTATTGTTTGAGTTGTTGTGGTACATTTTTCTCTCCAATTTCATTTAGCAAGGTTTCGGCTTGACTATAGAGTCCGCCGGTAGATAGTACGGCTGCTCGGTTTATACGGTTTAGTGTTGCAAAGTAGGTGTTGTTGTCGGTCAGAGCGAGAGCAAGTCCGCGATTGGCATATACCATGGCCGAATCGTAATTATAGGTATAGTATTCGCGATATATAGCGTCGAGAATAGATAAGCGTTTGTCATTGTTGTGAGCCATTCGCAGTTTTATCTTCAGTTGTTTAATCTTCTCTTCCTTTTGTTCGGTATATAGCTCGCGTCTATCTATGTACTCGTCGAGAAGCTTCAGAAGGTGCTGCTCGTCTACAATATCTGTTGTAGCCAAGGTCGATTTTGCCATCATTTGCATTGGCATAAGGATGAAAAGTATGTATAATATCAGCCGCATAACGATTGGTTTAATGGTTTAGGCTGCAAATATACTAATTATTATTGAGATAAAACCATCTACTTTAATAAAAAAGCATAAACTTTAAAAGACTCTGATACTTAGTGGTTTATGCGCTTTTGTTTCTTTTGTTTCGTTTACTTCCAGTTTACGCACACATACATTCTGCCGATATAGCAACTAACTTTGCAACCGAAAACAAAACATAACGATTATGAACCTAAAACTCAAAACTTTTTCATTTGCCCTTTTGGCTTCTGCCTCTACGGGTATGTATGCACAAACGCATACAGAAAACAATTCAACAAATGATTCGGAGCAGCCCAAGAAAGAGGAGCGAAATGTTATGCTCAATGCTGCTGATGCAAATAAGCCACGCGAGATTCAGATAGGACTACCGAGTGAAGACGTCACCGTATATGAGAATGGACTACCAGCGGTTTACTCTTCGTCGGTGCATAAGCTCTCTGCTCATTGGCGTAGTGATGCTTCGCTCAAGGGTACCGACCTCATGACACCGTCGGAGAGTGCCATAAAGACTGGTAATATTGCTTATGCTGTATCGGCTTTTAGCGAGTTGGGACAAAAGGAGTTTAGCGGAAAGCTCAACTATAAGGCAAACCATTTTGGAATGCAGAACTTCGACCTTAATCTCTCTGGTGGTATTGGCGACAAATGGTTGTATACCGCCGGTATGTATCAGAACTTCGATCCGGGTAGCTTCAAGCTGCGTTTTACCGATTATGCCGACCGCACACAGATTTATCATCTCGGCTTGACACGTATCCTTGGTGATGGCAAGGGACGCATCTCCTTATTATATAAGTATTCCAACAGCAAGAATCCCGGCAACTTTGCCAATGCGGCGCCGTTTATCTATGTCGGCGATGGCAGCATAAAGAAGCTTGCCGGCTTTGACCCAGGCTTGGACTCGTACGTACAGCGTCAAGGCTCGTTTAAGTATCTCAATACTAAGACGGGCAAGATGGAGACGTGGAATATGACCGATGGCAACGACAATCGTGCCAACGAGGTGGCTCTTATCAGCCAGTATCAGTTTGACAATGGTTGGTTGTGGAAGCTTAATGCCAAATATATGAACGCTCCTCGTGCCAACTATGTAGACTATGGAGGTAGCACAATCTCTGAGGTTACTGAGGCCGACGGCTATCAACTTTCAGACGGCTCAGCTTACAGCGGACTGATTGAGGGTAGACGCACATGGTTGCATGTAGGCAAGGTTAGCAATGCTCTCTTGACTACAGAGCTTAGCAAGCAGCTGGGCAACCACAAGCTGATGATAGGCTTGAACGAGTGGTACTACCACCTTAACTACTATTCGTCATCATTCCAGTGGGCTGGCACTGTTGAGGCTTATCCACGTACATTGAGTCAGATGTATGTCAATCCGCTTGATCCTACCCTTACTGCCAAACGTTCGGAAACATTTGGATATAATGAGCTAAGTCCTGAATATACCAAGGGTTCGGAGAATAAGCTTGCGGTATACTTTACCGACGAGTGGAAAGTGTCGCCTAAGTTTAAGGTGTTCTACGGCGGACGTTTGGAGTATTATCGCATGGCAGCCGACCAGATAGCCACTTCTCGTTTCAGTGGTTTCCACCTTGGCAACTACAACACCTACTCAAGAGCAGAGGATGGCTCGATTGTTGCTGCTGAGCATAATATAGTGCCAGCCAATGTAACCAAGAACAAGCTGAACTATGCAGCCACTTTGCAGATGACGTATAACGTTACCAAGCAGTTTGGTCTTACAGCCGACGCCACTATAGCCACACGCTTTCCACGCATCAGCGAGTATGCCGGAACAGGTCCTACCGAAGAGCAGTACAAGCGTGTAACCATACCATTGGTTCGTGGCGGTATCTTCTATAAGAACAATTGGCTCGACCTCTCGTCTATGGTGACATATATCTCAAAGTCGAACAATATCGACCAGCAGAACCTTACCAAGCCTGGCACATCGGAGGGCAAGACAGTATTGCTTATCTACAACATCCAGACCTTGGGTTGGACCACTTCTGCCGAGATTAATCCTATAAAGAACTTCCACATGCACGCCCTCTTTACCTATCAGAAGCCGGTGTATAAGAACTATAACGCAAGTGTAACGTTCAGCGATGGCCAGACAATGGGTGTCAATGCCAACAATATGATTGTTAAGGAGATTCCGCAGGTGCTCATCGAGCTTGACCCTAAGTACGACATCACCAAGAACCTCAACGCATGGCTCAGCTTCCGCTACTTTGGCAAGACCTATGCCAACCTTCAGGAGGCTCTCTACTTCAACGGCCACTGGGAGACCTTTGGCGGCATCAACTGGAATGTCAACAAGAAGCTAAGCCTTGGCATGAGTGTAGTTAATATCTTCAACGAGAAGGGAGCTAAGGGAACAATCAGCGGTTCGGAGCTTATCACTAAGGAAGAGGCAGGCAAGTATGCAGGCAAGTATATGAGCGGCAGCTATATGCGTCCGTTCACTGTGGAGTTCAGCGCAGGCATCAAGTTCTAATTTAGATAAAGGTTTATAACATAATTATTTAACAATCAATATTAAAAACCAAATGACTATGAAAAAGTCTATTATGCTAATTGCGGCGATGTGTATGACATCTGTTATGACATTCGCTCAAGACATCATCCGTGTGTCTACCGACAAGACCGACCTTGTGATGAAAGTATCGCCTAAGGGTCGCCTTTACCAGGTTTATCTTGGCGACAAGTTCTTGAATCCTGCCGATTACAACAACCTGAAGTGGGATGTTTATGCGGCATCAGATGGAGCTGTTTGCCAGCGTGGACACGAAGTGTATGCCACATCTGGAGCCGAGGATTTCTTTGAGCCTGCTGTAGCCGTAACTCATGCCGACGGCAACATGACCACCTATTTATATTATCAGTCATCTGAGCAGAAGGCTGTGAAGGGTGGCACCGAGACCATAATAACGCTTAAGGACAAGGTTTATCCATTGACAGTGAAGCTACATTATGTAGCTTATGCCAAGGAGAACGTCATCAAGGCTTGGAGCGAAATATCGCATAAGGAGAAGGCACCTATCACGCTATGGCGCTATAGCTCTACAATGCTCTACTTCAAGTCCAACAAGTACTTCCTTACCAACTATCATAGCGACTGGGCTAAGGAGGGACAGCCCGAAACCACACAGCTGAGCACGGGCAAGAAGATTATAGATACAAAGCTCGGCACTCGTGCAGCCATGCAGGCTGAGCCTTTCTTCGAGCTTGGCTTTGACGAACCTGCCAAGGAGAATGAGGGCAAGGTGATGCTTGGTACAATAGGATGGCCTGGCAATTTCCGCTTCACTTTCGAGGTGGACAACGTGGGAGCCTTACGCGTTATACCTGCTATCAATCCTTATGCTTCCGACTATAAGCTGAAGGCTGGCGAGGTGTTCACAACTCCTGAGTTTATCTTTGCCATGAGCGATAATGGTATGGGTGAGGCTTCGCGCAACTTGCACAATTGGGCTCGACAGTATCAGGTGAACATGGGTATGGACGATCGTCTTACTCTTCTTAACAACTGGGAGAATACAGGTTTCGATTTTAATCAGCAGAGCCTTGCCGAGTTGATGAAGGATGCCAAAGACCTGGGTGTAGATATGTTCTTGCTTGACGACGGATGGTTTGCCAACAAGTATCCTCGTAAGGACGACCATGCTGGTCTTGGCGACTGGGATGCCACCAAGAGTAAGTTGCCTGAGGGTATATCAGGATTGGTAAGAGATGCCAAGAAGGCAGGAGTGAAGTTTGGTATCTGGATTGAGCCGGAGATGGTTAATCCAAAGAGCGAACTCTTCGAGAAGCATCCTGATTGGGTGATTATGCAGCCACAGCGCGAGACATATTACTATCGCAACCAGTTGGTGCTCGATATCTCTAACCCTAAGGTTCAGGATTATGTGTTTGGCATTGTCGACCGCATTATGACTGAGAATCCGGACGTTGCTTACTTCAAGTGGGACTGCAATAGCGTCATTACCAATATCTACTCGCCTTACCACAAGCATAACCAGGGCAACTTCTACATCGATCATGTGCGTGGCATCTACAATGTGCTCACACGCATCCACAACAAGTATCCTAAGCTCCCGATGATGCTTTGCTCTGGCGGTGGTGGCAGAATGGACTACGAGATGCTGAAGTACTTCACCGAGTTCTGGTGTTCTGACGATACCGACCCATACGAGCGCATCTACATACAGTGGAGTCTGTCTAAGTTCTTCCCGGCTAAGACAATGGGCTCGCATGTAACCAACTGGAACAAGAACACATCAGTTAAGTTCCGCACCGATGTATGCAGCTCATGCAAGCTTGGCTTCGATATCGACCTCAAGTCGCTCTCGGCCGACGACTATAAGTTTGTGCAGCAGGCTGTAAAGAACTACAATGACATGAAGCCGATGATTCTTGATGGCGACCAGTATCGCTTGGTTTCTCCATACGAGGGTAGCCACTGCGCCATCAACTATGTAAGCAAGGACAAGCAGCGTGCCGTACTCTTTGCCTACGACTTGCATCCTCGCTACAAAGAACCACAGCTTAACGTGAAGCTTCAGGGCTTGGACGCCAACAAGATGTATACTATAAAGGAAACCAACCTTATGCCAGGCAAGGCTTCTGAGCTTGAGTGCAACGGCAAGCAGTATAGTGGCGACTATTTGATGAAGGTTGGATTGAACGTATTTACAGCACAGGATGGTACAAGCCACGTGCTGACATTAGAGTAAGAGGAAATGATATTGTAAGTAGATAGTTTTAACAAATAAGTTAGTTATAAGCGAAGTCATGTCGATGCTGTATTCAGCGTTGGCAATGGCTTCGCTTTTTTCTTAATATTATAACATAATTACAGGTTTGCCATCTTGTTTGCATGGCTCCCATGCTGGATATAGTACAAAAATGTGGGATAATGGCAGTGTTTTGGGGTCTGGTATCATTCGTTTGGGATTTATGTAATGTATATTTCGATATTAACACCATGTGCCTATTTTTTAGGATGTCACTTAGACAGAAATTAGGTAAGAAAACCTACTCCGAGTAGAGGTAAGATTAATGTGCGGTCGGGCAATTCCTTACCCATTACCGACGACAAAATCAATGCCGGACATGTTATGTCTATAACTATTGACGATAACTTCTGGTCGAATCGGTCGCCCATGTAGCCAAGCTTGCACAAGGTATAGCCCAGCACAACAATGATGAATAGAATCACCATTACTTCGATGTTTTCCATATATCTGTTGTTTTTTCCATTTGCTGTTACCGCATCCGTCTGTAGGCAGATCATTCGGATCGGTATAGCCATTATTATCATAGCCATTATGCTCACACAAAAAGTAATAGGATCGTTTTCTTCCATGTTTCATTTCATTTTATAGGTTTATTCTTTGTCAAGGAATATTATGGGGTTCCGCCGCCATGCTGCTCTCTTCCTCAGGCAGTTGGTAGCGGTGTGTAGTGTGGTCGTTAAGGAATATATGGTTGAGTGTGAAAGCCAGCGACTCCAATGTCTGCTGCCGTATAGCAGGCTTTAGTTGGCACTCCCATATCGTGATGCAGTGCCATCCCATTTCGGCAAGCCGTTTTTGTTCCTTTCGGTCACGCTCGCGGTTGCGTTCTATCTTAGCATGCCAGAAGTCGGTGTTGGTCTTGGGCAATCGGTAGTACTGGCAACCCTCATGTCCATGCCAGAAGCAGCCGTTGACAAACACCACTGTGCGATACTTGCGCATTACAATGTCGGGACGACCGGGCAGGCGGGGATGGTTCAGCCGATAGCGAAATCCTCGGCCGAACAAGTAGTGCCGCACTATCAACTCCGGCTTTGTATCCTTGCTGTGTATAGACGCCATACAGCGATGGCGCTGCTCACGTGTCATCTTGTCCATTGCAGGAGACAAAGGTATACATATTTTGTGACTTTTCTACAAGAATGTTATTATGTTCAATATTATTT
>ERZ1035032.791-NODE-791-length-22777-cov-4.291304_pt1 | contig 22777 bp, 10 predicted proteins | sample MGYA00520693_ERZ1035032 | MGnify/ENA primary metagenome ERZ1035032 (study PRJEB33766, sample SAMN09781740) | gut metagenome | biome: gut microbiome | host: Homo sapiens | place: Madagascar | study: EMG produced TPA metagenomics assembly of the PRJNA485056 data set... | reverse complement strand
GGATATTGCCGAGGGTCAGCAGGAATATGCACTGAATTTTGAAAAGAATGTCAAGCCGAATTATAAGAAAACGCCACTTATTGGCTTTGAGGCAAATAACGATGGTTTGGATACTATCATTGCCAATATGAAAGGAAATGAAAATGGCGAGCAGAATCAGCTTTATTGCGGAAAAGCGGGCTTAAAGGCTCCGGAAATGCTAAAAATAGTTATTAAGATTAACCGTGAGACCGGCGGCGACAAGCTGATTGCCAACCTCCAGAAGCAGGTTGATGATTATATAGCGAAAAATAAATAAAAGTGAAAGGAGTTGACTCTGCTTGCTGATATTAAAAAAATTCACCGTAATATCTCTTGCGGTAATTTTGGCAATAGGCAGTATGCTGACAGTCGGCGTTTCCGCTGCTCCGGCAAAGCTTGGTTTTTCTGTAGGCTCAGGGGAAGCGACGCCGGGTGAAGATGTAATCGTAGATGTGAAAATGAATACGCAAAATGGCAGTTTTAATATCTCAGCGGTGAATTTCCAGCTGAATTACGATAGAAACATACTCGAATTTAAAAGTTCTGCCAATGTGTTTTTTGATGTCGGATACAGTAACTCAAAAACAGGGTATGTGCTTTATACAGCTGAGGATACCTACGGTAAGATGACGAAGACCGAGACCCTGCTTTGCAAATTGACATTTACGGTTAAAAGCAATGCGGCAAAGGGAGATACGCTGCTAAAACTGAAAATCGGAGAATGCTTGGATGATGCGCTTGAGACGATTTCAACAAGTCCCACGGGCAATGCAACTGTAAACGCAAAGATATCTGTCACAGGCGGTCCTGAAGATGATGTTATCGAGCTTATAAACCAAATCGGAACGGTTGAGTATACGGCAGAAAGCAATCTGAAAATTACTAAGGCACGCAGTGCTTATGCGGCTCTTACCTATGCTCAAAAGCAGCTTGTTACAAACTATTCCGTTTTGCTTGCTGCCGAAAAAGAGTATCAGAGGCTTAAAACCGAAGCTGAAAACGCAGAGCTTCAGGCCGAAATAAATGCTTTTATGACAGCTCATGCATACGCTCTCTCATTAACCGTTGATACTTGTACAATAGACGATAAGGCAGTTGTGGATGCAGCAATAGCGGCATATGAAAGTACCGATGAGACAACAAAGCTTTCTCCTAAGGCAGCCTATGAGCTTCATTCGTATTACAATACACTTGGTCTTGTTAAGAAAAAAATAGCGCTGCTCATAGCCGAAAAGGAAAAAGAGGAGGAGGCTATTGAGGCTGACCGCAAACTTCGCGAGGAAGCAAAGAGCATTGCGGCGGATTTCAGAAACGAATATGCCGAATTGCTTGCAACAGATCCTCAGAATGTTCCTGCCGACTATCTATCCTGGTTGGAAAGAGCGTTGACATATATATCGGATCAGTCGTTGCTTAATCTCTATGTTTCAAGCGAATTGCAAGAGGAAAAGGCGTTGCTTGAGGGACTTCTTGAAATATGCAAAAGAAACGGCGCCGAAGAAAACTTAACCGATGCCGAGATTGCCTTTAAGAAGTTTAATAACACTTTTTCATATATTTTAGGTCTTACCGACAGTACTGTTACGGCAGACGACCTGACCGATATTAAAATAGCTGTCGGCGTTTACGAAATGATGACGGATGAGGTTAAGGAAAAGTTGAAGGACGCGTATTCTTTGCTTGAAAAGCTGCTGACGAAAGCGGAGGAGCTTTTTAAGGCAGACGAGGCGGAAAAGGAGGCAGAGGAAAGCAGGTCAGACAACTCAGGTGAAAAATCCTCTATTGAATACATCTATGTCGATTCAAACGGAGACGGCGTTAAGGAAAGACTGATTATTAAGAAAGCTGCTGTTAATGTATCTCAGGAGATAGTTATGAATAACCGCAGTATTGGAATGGTTTCCGTCATATTCTTGATAGCATTTGCAGTTATTACAATTAATTTTGTATTGCTGCTGTGTTATTATAAATTCTATTTCAGGCGCAAAAGAAAATAAACAAAGGAGTGAATTTCATTGTTAAAGGGCAAAACCGTGAAAAGAAGCATTGCCGCGCTTGTGATATTCGCTGTTACGATGAGTTTCGTGTTTGTTTCCTCAATGTTTGTTCAGGCAGAGGAAATTAACGAAAGTAATCCGGATTTAACATTCTATTTTATCGACAGCGATTTGGAGAACACGATGTACGGCTTCCCTATTACCGAGCAGACTGGAAGACTTAGACAGAGTGACGGAAAATATGAAATAGATACCAACTCCATGGCGGCATGGCGTGCAACCGATGATATCGCATTTGCTTATAAAAAATATAATGTCGGTGTTACCTCCGGTGAATATATCGAAGCTACCGTAACTCTTGACAAAGCATTAGAAGGTTCTTCGGTTCACCGTTCGGCAACCGAGGGAATAATGATAAGAACCGGTTTGGAACCGGAGTCTCCTATGGCATTTTTTGGACTTCGCGAGGGTGGGCCTTGTGTTGTATATCGTTCACAGACGGGCGCAGAAGCAAGCGTTTCCGACCAGTTCGGTGCCTATATAAAATACCCGGTCACCATAAAAGTAAGAAAAGAGGGTATGAAGGTTACTGTAGCCTATAAAAATGACGGGGAAACAAAATTTACAGAATTTAAAGCAGCTGTACCGATTGTAGGCTCCGGTCCTATATATGTAGGCTTAGCGGCACATTCTCATAATCCACAACTTGAAAATACTGCATTTTTCAGTAATTACAATGTTACCGGTATTGGTACACTTTCTGGCGATAATCCCGGAGGCGGCGATAAACCGGGTATACCTGATGAGGATATAACTCCGGATCCTGAACTAACAGACGATATTTTAATTCGCGAAACATTTTCTGACAGAGACCTCTATAATAAACCCGGAACTGATAAAGACGGGAAACTTCAGGATTCACGCTCTTTCCCTATTTGGACGCGTGATTTTGCGACAGGCTCTTCACTTCTTAATGAAAACGGCAATATTTATTGGGATTTGTCAGGAGTTTCAACGCATAACTATTTTGGCGATACCAAAATGACAGATTATAAGGTTTCTGCAAAATTCAGATATTCATCAGACTGCGATCCTCAGCAAAACAACACTTTCAGACTTTATACTCGCCATACGGATGTTGAGTTTTACGGAAACGCTGATTATTATGCGGCAATTACCAAGGGAAATATTCTGACATTTGCGAAGAATCAGTATATTGCTGATAATACCGATGCCGGAGTTACGATTATGTCCGTTAATCTTTGCGATGCGCTTGGAAATTCCGATTTTTCTCTTTATGATGACGCATGGCACACACTCGCGATTGATGCGCTTGATAATACATTTAAGGTATATTTGGATGACCGGATACTGATTGATGTTATTGACGAGGATCCGCAGAGCGGAAGACCTTACGGAAACCGTTTATCTGGATATAGGGTATACGCCAACGGAAATGTCGGAATATCAACCGACGGTGCATGGCTTGCGGTTGACGATATTATCGTTACTGATATTGAGGATCCGATAGGCGGCGATTTCGATAATGCAATAGGCGGCAATTGGAACGATTATCAGCCAGGTTATACACAATCTTATCTTGATAAGTATAACGGCATTAAATTCTATTGATAAGGAGCAGGAAATATTATGAAAAAAACGAAAAAAGTTATATCACTTGTATTGTCCTGCTTGATTTTGGTTTCGAGCATTTCAGCTATAAGCTCAGCAGTTTTTACAGCCTCAGCGGCTGAAGTTACAAGCTTTAAGGACGACTTTGAGGGTGACCTTAATTGGGAAATTCTTGACCATACCGGCGGCGAAAAACTGAAACAGACAAATACTTATACTGCCGAGGCTGATTCGCAGTACGGTGATGCAAACGGTAATGCTTTTTGGGGAATTAAGGATGCTGTTGATGGTTCCTCAAAAGCTCTAAGCCTGCGCAGAAGCTTTAAGGTTAATGAAAATAGGTGGACTGATGCGATAAACGGCGGCGAGGCTCCTATTGCAGTTTTGAAGGATGGTATTTTGCCGAGCAATTACGGCGTTAAGAGTATGTCAGTCAAAATGTATTATGACGATGTTGCAAATTACGCCTCATTTTTCGGAGTTCTTTACAGCTATAACGATAGCGGCAATTATTCGGCTGTCGGTATGACTTTGGATAATGCCGGTTCTACAATAGCACAGTATAGGGTACCGGCAGTTTCATCCGGCGGCAGAGACCGCAGCTTGGTTACAAACCGACTCAGCGACGGAAAATATTTTTCTGACCTGTGGATGAGCAATGATACCGACCTTATAGGCAAGGACTATTTTTCAAGAAATCAATGGATAACCGCAAGGCTTGAATATGATTTTGATTTGGGATGCTATACATTCGCCCTTGAGGGCAAAAAGGCGGATGGCAGCAGCGGTCTTTTGAAGATTAAGCTTCCGGAAGCGGCATCTCCACTCAATAAAATAGGTCTTATAAACAATTTCGCGTCATATGCCCGCTTTGACGATGTTAATGTGACATTGTTTGACGGCGCCGATGTTTATGAGATGATAAACGCTCTGCCGCATCCATCCGATATTACTCTTGATGACGAAATTCAGTATGATACGGTCAAAAGCTTTTTCGATTGCCTTACTGCGGCGCAGCAGTCCTATGTTGAAAATTCTCCGTATCTGACGGCTGTCGCAAACCGTCTTGATGAGCTTCATGCCGAACAGGATAAAACCCTTATATGGGACGATTCACTCGATTTCGAGCAGGACGAAAATGATAAGCTTTGCTTTGAGGGCTTGAATCTTCTCGATAAAAAGAATTGGGGAATTGTTGATAACCCTTATAAAAACGGTATGAACCACAGTGACAAGGTTTTGCAGATAAATAAAAACTATAGGTCACAGAACAATGACAAAACTGGTTATGCAGTTTATAAAATCAAAGACGCCGTTTTATCCGGCGATAAACCGATAGCAAACTTAAAGGGTAAATTCCTGCTTAGCGGAAATTTCACCTACCTTATATTTGATTATCAGGATGAAGATAATTGGGCAGGTTTTCAGTTTTATAATTACGATACCATAGGGGTTTACTATGTTGTTAAAAACGGCGGAAGTGCTCCGACAATTCCCGGCGGGGGCAGACCCAATGTTGCGGATTTTGGCGGCGTGAGCGTCAGTAAGAATACATGGGTTGAATTTAATATCGAATATTCAACGCAGTCTGCCTCAGTGTCGTTCCGCATTGCAGATAGTGGTAAGGAGTATACCTCAGGTGTTGTTAAAACAAGCTCTTTAAAGGGCATAAATAAGACTCAGTTTGCTTTAGCAACAAACGGTACCGCTTATTTTGACGATATCAGCCTAAGTTATCAGGGTAATGCGGAATATGTTGCGGCAAAGACCTTTGAATCGAAATATTCCGAATTGTTGTCTCTTGATCCGCCGGCTCGGTATGTTTCTGCTGTTGATTATGACACATATAACGAAATGACAGCTGAATATAACGCGATGAGCGAAATCAGTAAGTCGTATTTGCCAAATTTAGACCTTAAAATCGAAGCTCTTGGTGAGGCATTCGGAAACATTGCGACATCCGGACCCGTTGCCGAGCGTGATCGCAAACAAAAAGCGGCGGCTGAGGCTGCAAGCGCTACAACTGGCTATACTTACACTTTTGAGGACGATTTTGAAAACGGACTTTCATTTTATAAATCAGGATATAACTCAAAAACTACCGGCTCAGTTTCGATTGAATATAACGAGGCACTCGGTAGCAATGCCGCAAAGGTAAGCGGAATTGCCGCTATAACACCAAAATCCTGGATGCTGCCGAGTATGCCGACGGTTAAGACATTTGAATATGATGTTAAATTCGAGCTTGGAGCGGGTTATACCTCTACAGCTCTCCGTCAGGAATACCGTATTCATTATCAATGGGACAACAAGGACAATGCGGATGCAAAATGTCACGCAATCGGTTTCTACAAGCAGGATGGTGTTTGGTGCTATCATATGATATCCCTGAGCGGCTATCAAGTAGGAGGAAATTTTGAAGCCGGTATTGATTTAGATGATGTTCTTCATGTTAAATATGTATATGATAAGGATAATGACGGCAACCGGAGAATGTGGCTTACAATAGACGATCAGCATGGAAACAGCCTTACATATAATCAGGGAATGCTTCCTGAGCTTGAATTCGCCTTTGGCTCACGTTGGCATGACCAGTATATTGATAACTTAAAGATAACCTATGTTGATGGTCAAAATCTTTACAGTATTGACGAGGAAAACAGCGAGATTATTCCGTATTATTCCGGGAATGTTACTCAGTATGCCGGGGATTACGTAACTGTTCAGGGACCGAAACTCGGAATGATGGTAGACAGCGTTTCAATAGCCCCGCTTGATAACAAGTCGAATGCTGCGGTAGGTTATGTGAGCGAAACCGGATATGATACAAACGGTGAAGCGGCAGGGGAAAATGCTATTGACCCTGTAGCCCACAGTTTTAACGAGGCGGCATCTGTTGAAGTGCCTATAGTTCAGAAAACAGAAATGTCGGTTAAGTTCAAAATTCCGTCGGAGTTCCCGTCAGGCAGACCGAATGTTGCGGTTTATGCTGTTAAATTGGCTGATGTTTCGGGAAATTATAAGATAATCTATCTTAACAGACCTAAGGTTGATTACACGGTCGGATCGGACGGCTCTCAGTCTGCCCCCGGAAAAGAAATGCGAGTCATTGGAGAAAACCTCGCTCCGGATGGTGTTAAAGATAAGCTTCGCGCGGTAGTTGTTAATAAATCTACCAAAACGCGTACCGAGATAAGCGTAACAAAGATTCAGTCAAATTATTCTGTAAGTGTAAGCTTGCCGACAAGTCTTGCAAACGGGGAATATGAGCTTTACTTCTATAACGGCTACGGAGATGAAACCGCTTGGTCTGTTCCATCGGATTTAACCGTTGCAGGCGATGTGAGAGAATCATGGCCATCAAGAGTATATAATATTAAGGAATACGGCGCAAAAGGCGACGGCATTGCAAATGATACGCCCGCATTCGTAACCGCGCTTTCCGAAATGTTTTATCGCGGAGGAGGAACTCTTTATCTGCCGCGTGGCGTTTATGTTATAGAGGCGTCGCTGTTTATACCCGAAAATGTAAGGATAGTCGGCGAAAATGTTGATAACACCTCTTTTATGTTTCGTCCGTATAAGTGGTATTACAATGACATGCCGTCCTATATGTTTATTTTTGAAAGCAATGTTGAGTTTTCAAATTTTGGTATATTAACCGGTCGCTCAAGCGGAATATTCGGATGTTATGAGCTAAACGCGGAAAATCTATATTTTTCAAATCTTTATTTCTATTCAGCGCCGAGTTCAGGACCCGCAACTGCTCCTCACGGCACAACTTCAAGATTAAATGTTGCGGAATATCGTAAGCTGGCATCAATAGAGCCCAATAACCCGGTTCTTCATTTTGTTAGTGGCTCTGCCCATAATGTTCAGATTGATAACTGCGATTTCAGCAATGTTGAAAGAACAAAGCTCCAGAGGAGTATTTTGGCGGATGTCGGAACAGGAAGCTATTGGCGAGTAAACGGTTTGATAACCCGTGGCGAGGGTTACGAGGTTGTCAACAACAATATGATTTGGGAAAATTGCAGCTATGACGATACAAATATGTATATCGGCGTTTGGGGACACGGCGTTTACTTGGATAATAATAGCTGGGCAAACGCGATGAGCGATAATCGTGAGCTTTATGTTGCTGACCGTGGTCCATTTACAACCGACACAACACTTTATAAGTACCCCGGAGACACAACAGGCACGATTTGGCATTATTACGGAATGAGAATGCAGGCTAACATTTGTCCCGGTGTTCAGATTTATATTCATTACGGTCAGGGTGAAGGTCAGTCAAGAACTGTAACGTCGGTTCGCAATGCAACCGCTGCCGAGGGCGGAGGGATTATCGTAACCATTGACGAACCGTTCACCATAGAGCCAAACCTCAACTCTCGCACCCTTATAAGAAGACCCCGTGAAAATATTACTTTCTATAATATCCATTATAAAAACGGTTCCGCGACCGGATTTTACGGTGGTGCTGTCGATGTTGTATGGGACAACTGCGATTGGACCCAGGTATACTCGATTTATAACACTACTCAGGGTACGGATATGAATGTTTATTTCACCTATCTTAACGGTACTATAACTTATAAGGATACCGGTGGATATGACGGCGGATTCCAGATGAATACCGATATCGGCATTCACTTCCTTTCAAACGGCAAGGGCTATTCCTCAGGAGCACATACTGTTCGCGGTATGAAAATCAACGGACAGACTACTTTGTTAGATGCAAAAACCACTCTTGTGGATATGGTATTTGATAAAAATACTTATACCGATTGTACTGCATACAGTATGGGCAGTTCCGGCTTCCGGGGCTTGCTTATAGCCGAGGAGACATATAACGGAACGGCACTGTTTGCCGGAGAGGATACTTTGGATAAGCTGAACCTACTGACAAACTATAATTCAGCTGCTTCGCCGAATTATGTTTCTGTTGAAAAATCGTCTGTTTCAAGCACCTTGAACGGCGATGTCAACGGCGACGGCAAGATAACCGTTCGTGACTCAACATATATCCTCTATTATCTGATAGGTAAAATCGAGCTTGATAATGAACAGCTTTACCGTGCGGATGTCAACGGAGACGGTAAGGTAACAAGCGCAGATTCGCTTCTGATAAAGCGATATATCGTTGGCATTCTCGATGATTTCAAGGTCAATGACCCCAACTTTGAACGCGTTCCGATAGGCGGAACAAAGGATGATTCGGGCAATCTCGATTTTGGCGAGGACGGCGACAGCGACGGTGATTATTCCGGCGATTATGTTTAAATTTTAATTTGTTTTCCTCTCCCTTTCGAGAGGGAGAGGAAGTCCCAGTTAAACAAAACTCCTGAAAATTTACGGAAAAGGAGACAGATTGATGAGAAAGTCTAAAAAAATACTTTCGGCGGTGCTGTCGCTTGCGTTGGTATTAAGCGCGTTTTACAGCTCACTTATATCGCAGGTTTCAGCCGAAAACGAGTTGCCTGAAATTATTACTTTTGAAAATACAGACGATCTGAATTATTTCGGCGCTGTCGGAGAAAATGCAACAGGCACATCCATTGCCGGACTTTCAGCGTTTAAAGGGCAGACTTGGTGCGTCGCGGTACTCGGAAATACCAGCGGAAACGCGTTAAGATTGAACGGAAGTGACAGTAACTGGATAGGTGTAAAGTCTGCCTATACCGATGGTAAGGGCTATAACACTATGACCGGCAAAATTGGTCTCAGGAACGGCAACGATTTATGCGTTGTATATGACTACACGGATAACAATAACTTCAAGGGCTTCAGAATAGGAAATCAAAGCCAACAGCTTTATGCTAATACCTTTGTAAAATCCGATGGAATCGGTAGTGACGGTTCAAAATTATTGTTCAAAACCGCAGAGTTTATCAAAAGCGAATATAATACTTCACAGTATCTTATTCAGTTCTTTGATTTTAAGCTTACTTATACAAGCGGAACCGTAACCTTTACTGTTACAAGCGATGCTTATAATGATGCTGGCAGCGAGCTTTTTATTCCGGAGCTTACCGCAAGCGGTACCGGTTTAAACGACTTTATGTTTTGGGGCTGCAGCAATCAAAATCAGTACGGTTGTAAATTCGTAGACGATTTAAAGCTATATACCGACTCTACACTCGCCTGCGAGCATAATGCCGTTCAAACAGTAGCGAACGAATATTTAAAATCTGCCGCAAGCTGTGTTTCCCCGGCTGTTTATTATGAGCATTGCTCAAAGTGCGGAACGGTTTTGCTTTCAACATTTACAAGCGGCAGCGCTACCGATCATTCTCACGAGGAGCTTGCAAGCAAGGCAACCCTCAAAACACGCGCCACCTGTAAAACTGCTGCGGTTTATTATAAATCCTGCGGCGGCTGCGGAAAAATTTGGGAAAATGAAACTTTCAACGGAACGGAGCTCGGCGCACACGGCTATGTAAACGGCGTATGCAAATACTGTAACGCCCAAATGCCGGCGGGACAGCAGGTTTTCCTCGATTTTGAGGATGCAGATGATATGAATTCCATAATTTCATATGAAGGTTTCAAGTCAAACTCATCCCGCAAGGCGTTGGGAGTTTCTCAGCTTACCAATGTTTATAATAATGATAATGGGTATGTTTTACATTCTTCGGGTTTGGGAAGCGTTGCAACAATAGACCCTGACTTGACCTATGGTATGGGCTATAATATGATATCCGGTAAGGTCGGTTTGCGTGCGGGAAATCAGGCTGAAATTATATATGACTATACAGATTCAAATAATTATAAGTCATTTAAGATTGACAGGTATTACACGGGAACCCCGCCCAAGGATATGACAGCAAGCTCGTTTGCAATATCATATGTAACATATACTGCCGGTGTTGCTAAAGAAGCGGGCAGGACAAAGTTGTTTGATCCTAAGTGTTTTACGGATGACAACCCACTTGATAGTGTTGTATTTCTTGATTTTGTAATACATCGCAGCAGCGGAACAGCAACTTTTAAGATAACAACACCGTGCTACCTCGACCAAACGACAGAGGAGTACGAACCTATCGTCAAAGCTTTCTGCGAAAATGGCGATTTTGTTATGCTCAAAACAAACCGTATAGCCTATAATGCTGTTTATTTCGATGATATAAAAATTTATCTCGATACCTCGTATCAGTCCTGTAACCATGCAAATACGGCTCAGGTAGCCTCTGCGGATTACCTGATTTTCGCCGCTACTTGTCAGTCGCCCGCGATTTATTGCGAGAGCTGCGCGGATTGCGGAGCAAAGCTCGAAACGACCTTTACATACGGCAATAAAGGTGCGCATACTCTTGTGTTTGTCGATAAGGTTCTGCCGAATTGCCAGACCGGTACCACCGGAACCGAGAGCTATTATAAATGTTCTCTCTGTGACACTTTGTTCAGCGACAGCAGGGGTACGAACGAGATAGAAGCTCCGGCTGAAATTCCGGCTGAACATTATTATGACGGCTATACCTACGATGAAAGCGGACATTGGCAGGTCTGCGCAGTGTGTAAAACCGCAAAGACCGAAACCGTTGCCCACAGTCTTAAAAACACCGTTAAGGCTGAGGCGTTAAAGCAGGCGGCAACCTGCAACAGCAAGGCGGTTTACTATAAATCCTGCGAATGTGGATATATTTCCTCAACTGAAACCTTTGAATCCGGCTCTTTTGCCGCTCATACTTTAACTCATCATGACCGTATTGAACCTTCCTGTGCCTCAGCCGGCACCGAGGAATATTGGGATTGCTCGGTTTGCGGCAAGTATTTTAAGGACTCCGCCGGAAACAGCGAAATAGATGCGCCGATAGCTATTCCCGTGTCCCATAAGTTAGGCATTTATCAAAGCGACGCGGAAGGTCATTGGCAGGTTTGCTCCGAATGCGGATATACAACTCCGAAAACCGCCCACACTCCGAATGTCTCCGAGTCTGTCGGAGTTGATAAGGTTTGTACCGCCTGCGGCTATCATATTGCCGATGCAATTGATATTCTGCCGTCGGTTTTGGGCGCTAAGCTCTATACCGTTGTTTCAAATGTTGAGGATGACCTGAAAATCCGCTTTGATATTGATTTTTCAAAGCTTAAATCTGCATCGAATGTTAATGTTGAGGAATTCGGAGCGATTATCGTAACCGATTATACCGGAAATATGACGGCTGAAAACATTGCCTTTGATGCAACTGATAAAAACTATATCAGAAAAACGCCGGAACAGCTTGAGGATCTTGCAAACGGTATTCTGAGGGTCTATGTAAACCGCAAGACCTCGCAGTTCGGCGTAAGAGTAGCGGTTGTCGGCTATTTAAAGGTTGACGGCGAGTATTATTACTCCGATAACACCGTCGGAACAGACGGCAGCGTTGTTAAAAACGGCGTTGCAAGCAAATGCGTTGCCGATATGATGAAAGCGATATTCGCAAAGAGTCAGTATACCGACGCTGCGATAACCGCCGCGATAACCGACGCTCTTTCCGAACAGGCGGTTTCCGAAATGCTTGAGGATTATACTTCTGAACAAGCGAAAGAGCTGTTCACCAGCTTCGTAAACGGTGAGCTTCGTCCCGGAACATTCACCTATGCGGCGGCAAGAACACTTATGATTTACACTTATTATTATGTAAATCTTTAATCCTATTAAATGTATCCGCGGCGTTTGCCGCGGATACCGCTCCCGTAATTTTATCCTTTCCGGTTCGGAGGGACCGTATATATAAAATTTTTAAGGAGGCAAATTATGAAAACAGCAAAAAAAATCATTTCTTTAGCGCTTTCGGCAGGTCTTATAGGCTCCGTGTTCACAGGAACTCTTGTTCGGAGGGTGTCCGCCGCCGCGGAATACACTACCGTTGGTTTTGAAACCGAAAGCGATAAGAGCTATTTTGAGGCGCTCGGTGCAGAGTCTGATGAGGCTTGGGGAATAGTTGATGTTCCGTTAAGCTCAATTAGAAACGGAGTGGGAAATACCGAGGACACCAAGGCTCTTAAGCTAACCCTGAACGGTAACGGAACCTACACAAGAAAAAACATTAATTTACAGGAAAGTGACCGCGATACAGCAATTTCGTATGCCATATACCGCTTTAATACGAAATATATGTACAAAGCAAAGTCGATTTCTGGCAAATTCGGTTTGCCCGAAGGAGCGGCAATCAGCGTTATTGCTGATTCAACAGGCAATCTTCAAAATTCCGATGCTATAACTCTGGCAAATAACGCATCGAGTAGCCAAATATCGGTCAAGCGAAACGCTGCCAATATGAGTTATTTTTGGGCAAATAAGGTAGATAATACAAATGGCATATCATTTGCTTCATCTCATAAATACGAATATAAAGCAACCGGAAATGACCCGATATGGGTAAGCTTTAAAGTGATATATACAGGAACTTATGCAATGCTTTATTATTCCGCAAGTGATGATATTTCTGATTGGGAAACGGATGCTTTTGAAAATGAGGAAAATAAGGGCAAATTTGGTTTGATGGATTTAAAATATTCATCGCCGGGATTTGCGTTAATTTCTTACGCTACCCTTGGAGGTAATGTTCTTGCTACTCAAATAGAAAAATCGGTTGCTTTTCTTGATGAACTTAAAATAACCAATGATATTCCGGAAAGTCTGCCTGAAATAATTGATTTTGAAACCTCAGACAGTCTTGACTATTTTGAGGGAGTTGACGGCGCTTCCGGTTACTCAATAGCAAAAAGCACAACCGTAACAATTGATCCGAGAATAAAAGAGGTAATTGACAATAACAGCGGCTCGTTTTTAAAAATCGGCGGCGATAGCTCGATTTTTATGATCAATCCTATTTACACGGCAGGTAAAAACCTGAATACGGTCGATGGCAAGATAGGCATAGCGGTAGGTAATCAATTCTATATTATCTATGACTATACAGACAGCGATAATTGGAAAGGGTTTAAGATTGTCGGTGAAGCTACAAGCATAAGAATTGAAAGTTGCAAGTGTACAGAAGGTACTGTATCAACAGTTAGTAGAACAGATAATTTTATAACAGTAAACGGTGCTGATAAAACCGAAATATCAAATCAAGCATATTATGTTAAGTTCTTTGATTTCAAGCTTACCAGATCTGTAACCGAGGCAACACTAACCGTAAACACCGAATGTTATAAGACCAATACAACCGATAGCTATATCCCCTCAATAAGCGGAGAGTGTTCAAATACGGATTACCTTGTTTTTAAAGGCGCAAGAGTTGAGATGGGTGGTCTGAACTTTATTGACGATTTGCGGCTTTGTACGGAAGATGAGACCGTATGCACTCATAATTTCGTTGAGACCTCCCGCACAGACGCGGATTATCTGACTGCGGGCGAGATTGTTAAAACCTGCTCTAAGTGCAAAGAAACCGAAACCGAGACAATTTATGCTTATGCCGACTTTAATAAGGACGGCAAGGTTGACGAAGCCGACCTTGAAAGCTTTAACGCAGAGTCAGCCGATACTGAGCTGTTCAGCTTTGATGGTGTTGACGGAATAAGCGAGTTTGATAAAACAGTTGTTAAGTTGCTCACAAAAAATATTGATTTCAAGCAGATGATAAATGCAAACGGCGATGATAGCAGTGATATATTAGATCTTGTGAGAATGAAAAAAATCTTGGCAGGAGCCGCCGAGGGCAATGCAGATCGAAATGGGGATGGAAATGCTGACTCGTCAGATATTGCATTTGTTCGTATGTTCCTTATGATGTTCAGTCGTCAAGAACTTTTAAAATAACCGTTTTAACGGCAAACAGTTAAACCCTAATGCTGTTTGAGTTTACATTTTACGGTCATCCCCCTTTTTGAAATGGGGGATGACCACCCTAATATGTTTTAATTTTCAGGTGAAAAAATGGACGCATTGGCGAAAATAGCGGAAAGCTTTAAAATTCAGAATGACCGGGGTCTTGAAGCTCCGGAGCCTATAAAGATAAATGAGAAAATAACAAAGCTGTGCTCTGACAGCGAAAAAGGCTTTTTTAATATACATAATGAAACTGCCGCTGATATTGAAAAGGAAACGGCGGAGTTATATCGATATTACGCACCGTTTTTATGCTCTTATCCCCGAAAACGGGACGATGATAAGGGCATTTCGGTACGTGATTTTTTATTTTCCCGAAACGGCAGGGACTTTGAGCAGGTAACCCTACCACATTACGGCGGACCTGCCGACCGGGCGAAGGTGACTTATAAATCCGCATTTATCCTTGAGGATTTTTCGGATAAAAGGGTATTGATTGAGATTAACGGCGCGGATTATATTGCGCAGGTTTTTATAAACGGTGAATTTGCGGGTGCTCACGAGGGATTTTTTGCGCCCTTTACGATAGATATTACCGAGCTTGCCCGCAAGGGAAAAAACGAGCTTAAAATAATTCTTTTGAATGACCGCACTATGAAGGACGGCGGCGATAAAATTTACGCTGCAACCGGTCTCGGCTGGGACTCTCCGGCGGACGGATGGCATCATTGCCCGCCCGGAGTAGGACTTTATAATTCGGTAAATATTTTAATTCGGGAAAAGGAGTATATAACAGATGTTTTTCCGCGTGTAAACAGTAGGGTCGGAGAAATATGGGTAGACTGCGACGCCGCGGGATATGAGGAGCGAGATGTTAAGCTGCTGCTTTCGGTTTACGGCGAAAACTTTGAGGAAACCGTATTTGAAAATGCGGAATTTGTTCCGGGAACGGTTTTTAAAGCCGGAATGAGCGATACCTTTACCGAGACTATCATGCGGGCAAACGGAACGCTCGGCAGCAATCAGCCGCTTAAAATTATGAATGGGTTCAACCGTTTTACAGCTCCGATAAAAATAGAAAATCCCCGCATATGGTCGCCCGGCGAGCCGTGGCTTTACCGCGCGCAGGTAAGCCTTATTGCAGACGGCGTTCTGAAATCGGTTAAATCCAAGGTATTCGGCATAAGGGATTTTGAACAGGATATAAACAGCGAGCCGAAAGGAAAATTTTATCTAAACGGCAGGGAAATCGAGCTTCGCGGCGCAAATACCATGGGCTATGAGCAGCAGGATGTTTTGCGCGGAGACAGGGAACAGCTTATAAAGGATATGCTGCTCGCAAAGGTTTGCAATATGAATTTTCTGCGGCTTACGCAGCGGCCTGTTCAGGAAGAAATATACGATATCTGCGATAGATTGGGAATTATGATTCAGACCGATCTGCCGCTGTTCGGAGTTATCCGTATAAATAAGTATTATGAAGTTTTGCGCGAGGTCGGAGAAATGGAACGGATGGTGCGTTCGCACCCCTGCTGCATTATTGATACATATATAAACGAGCCGTTTCCGAACGCCAACAATCAGCCCCACAGGAACATAAACCGCTCTCAGCTGCGGGAATTTTTTGCCGCTGCGGATGCCGCCGTTTTAATGGAAAATCCCGATAGGGTTATCAAGCATATAGACGGTGATTATGACCCGCCGGACAGCCTGCTGCCGGATAACCATTGCTATACAATGTGGTATAACGGTCACGGTATTGAGGCTGGGGATCTGCATAAGGGCTATTGGATTCCGGTAAAACCCGGCTGGCATTGCGGCTGCGGCGAATTCGGCTCGGAGGCTTTGGATTTCCGCTCGACTATGGAAAAACATTACCCAAAGAAATGGATATCCGAGGAATTCGACCCTGCGAATATTATCAGGTGTCAGCTGCCGGATTTTTATCGGCATTTCTATGAAACGCCGGATGGGCTTGACGGTTGGATTGCCGAAAGTCAGGAATATCAGCGCTTTGCAACAAGGCTTATGACCTCCGCGTTCCGCAGAAGCGAACGGATAAATACCTTTGCTATTCATTTGTTTATCGATGCATTTCCGAGCGGCTGGATGAAAGCCATCGTTGACTGTGAGCGAAATTTAAAGCCTGCATTTTTTGAATATAAGCGCTGCTTGGCGCCTGTGTTCTGTAATATAAGAAGCGACCGCTTTTCGTTTTTCGGCGGTGAGGAAATTGAACTTGAAAGCTATCTTTGTACTGACATGGGATATAAAATGAATGAGATTCGCTATTATGCTTTGCTCGATGGAAGGCTTATAGCATCCGAAAGCGTAGTGCCTATCGGCGGTAAGTCTCAGGGGAGGATTTCGCTGAGGCTGCCGCAGGTTTCCGAAAAAACAGATTTAAGGGTTTATATGGGAGCGTTTAAAAGCGGAGAATTAAAGGCATTTGTTGAGGAAAAATTTAAAGTATATCCTTATGAGAAGCTAAAGCCCTGCAATATTATTCCGTTTTCGGAATATGAGAAAAACCGCAGTTATCTTGACTGTTCGGTTCAAAACGGACAGACTGTTATTATCGGCAATATGCCGCAGGGGAATATCCGTATAGGCAACACCGATATAACGGTAAAGCTAAACGCTATGAATCCTATTTACTTTGTTTCCCGCGATACCGGCAGTAAATATACGGACGGCATAGGGAAAAATGAATTTGGATGGTTCTATAACAGCCGTGAGGATAAAATCACTCCGATTTTATATTCAACCCTCTGCGGAAACGGACTTCTGCCCGTTTTGAAAACAACGAATAAATCGGCGGACGGCAAATGGGAGGACTCCTTAGCCTGCGCCGAATTACCGTTCGGAAAAGGAAAATTCATTCTTTTGCAGGCGGAGCTTGAAAATCGGGAAAAGAATCCGGTTGTTGTTAAATTTCTGAATAACTTATCGGAGGGATAAAATGGGTAAGCACGGAAAACGCGGCAAAAGCATAATAATTATAATTCCGATTACCGTTGCCGTTTTGACAGCGGGTATATTCGGCGTTTTACGCTTTAAGCAAAGTGAAAACCTTGAGAAAGCATTTAATGCTGCGCAATATAAGAGCTTTCGGGCGGTGCTTTCTCAAACAATCACCGACATTTCAAAAACGGAGGATGACAAGACCGCCTCACGCACGCTTGACGATGTTTATACGCTTGTTAGGCAGGGCAAAACCTATTATGAAAAAGGCAGTAACGGCGAAAATTATTACTACGACAAAAACGGTGAGAACTATGTGATGTTTTTTGACAATAATTACGGCAGGGGAGACGGTAAATGGATTGAAATGGCAAATGAGGATTCTTTCGTTCCGATGCTCGATATTTCGCTGCTTGAAAAAGTCGACACAGGAAATCTTTCAAAACGCGGAAAAGGCTATATTCCGATAAACGGGACTGCGGACGAAACATTTTTCACCCTTTGGCAGATAACAAATAAGGATGGCTATTCGGATATTTCTCTGAGCTTTACTCTAAACGGTGATAAAATAAAGACAGTAACCGCCGAATATACCATGGACAAAAAGCAAAAAATCACGGATACTTACGCTTTTTCGTATGACGATATAAAAATCGAAATTCCGGCTACCGACGAAACATACGGAGGTTGAAATGAAAATTTATTATTTCAATTCTACTCATTGGGACAGAGAATGGTATCTGCCGTTTCAAAGCTTCAGATACGAATTGGTTGAAACACTCAACCATTTGGTAAAAACAATGGAACAGCACCCCGAATTCAAGCTTTTTTGCCTGGACGGGCAGACGGTTGTGTTAGAGGATTATGCGGATATAGAACCGCATAACGCTAAGCGGCTGCGCAAGCTTATAGAGCAGGGTCGCGTTGTTGTCGGTCCGTGGTACACTATGCCGGACGAATATTCGGTATCGGGCGAGAGCCTTATCCGAAATTTATCGGTCGGAATGAAACTTGCGGAAAAATGGGGCGGCAAGCCTTTGATGTACGGATATATCAACGATATATTCGGACATATCGCTCAGCTGCCGCAGATTTTGAACGGCTTCGGTATAAACGGCGCATATATAAGCCGCGGCTTGGGCGATACCGATTTCAACCATTTTGTGTGGAGCTCTCCGAACGGCAGCACGGTTTATACGACGGTAGGAGATTATTCCTATTTTAAACTGCGCGTAATGTCCAAATTTGGCACGGCGGAATTTAAGGAAAAATTCAGGGAATTTATGGAGCTTAGTATCAGCCGATGTAAAATCCCGGTGGTTTTTATTTCCAACACATGGGATCATTCGCTTGCAAATCCCGAAATTGTGAAGGTTTTCGGGCTTATAAAGGAAATGTATCCGGAAACGGAAATATGCGATGTGACTCCCGATGTTATGGCAAACGAGTTAGGAAAATATGCCGATAAAATTCCGCATATCGGCGGAGAGCTTTGTATGCCGATGGCAGGGGAAAACGGGATTGCCAATAATTTGGATACCCTTTATCATTGCATTTCGAGCTATTATCCGATAAAGCAATATAACGATTATTGCCAGAATATTTTAGAGCGGCGTATTGAGCCGATGATTGCCGTAAGCCGAATTGAGGGCAGAGAATTTAACCGTCGTTATATTGAAAAAGCGTATGAATATTTGCTTAAAAACCATGCTCACGATTCTATTTGCGGCTGCTCCGTAAGTGCGGTTCATAAGGATATGATCTACCGCTTCGATCAGGTAAGGCAAATATGCGACTGTCTTTATGAGGAGTATTTGAAGGGTGAGCGGGATATTCAGTATTCTGCCGATGTTAAGAACGAATATGTAATAAAAATATTCAATTCTCTGCCGAGGACTACGAAAAAATGCTATACTGCCGATGTGCGTTTTTATGATGACTTTATTAAAAGCAGCGGCAGATATACCGAAACCGAAAAGGTGAATAATTTTAAAATTTTCGATACGCAAGGCAAAGAGATACCTTATCAGATTTTGGATGTGCAAAAAGGCGTTCTCACAAGGTCAATTAAGCATGCGCAGTATTCATATCGTCAGGATGTTTATAAAATTGCATTTGAGGCTGAAACGCCGGCATTCGGTTATGCGGAATATAAGATTATGCCGAGCGATGAAAAGGTCGGCTTTGTCGATACCCTGCCGTACGGTGAAGGCTGGGCGGAAAACGGAATTATCCGCTTGGATATTGCAAAGAACGGCAGTCTCAAAATCTCCGATATCAAAAACAGCAAAGTATATGAGAGGCTTAATATATTTGCCGATGACGGCGAAATAGGCGACGGCTGGAAGCATCAGGCGCCCGTAAATAATGAAACAATCTATGCGGACAGCGCAAGGGTCACGCTGATATATGCGGGCGCTTTTGAAGTTAAATTCCGGATAGAGCAAACCCTTAGTCTGCCGGAAAGCTTTGATTTTACTGCCGGATCAAGAAGCAAAAAGCGATGTGAAATGCGGATAACTTCATTTGTAACCGTGCAAAAGGATTCTCCCGCGGTAAAAATCGAGGTTTCCGTCGATAACCGCGCAAAGGATCACCGCCTGCGAGTTTTGTTTCCGACAAATGTTTTGCCGGGCAGGCGTTTTATCAGGTCGAGCGAAAAACGGGCTTTGACCGCAAAACCGTTTCTTACCGCGAACCGGATGTTCCGGAAAGAAATATGAACGGTATTGTCGGAAAACGCGGCGCGGACGGCTGCGGCATCGCTTTTGTTTCGGCGGAGGGACTTCATGAGGCGGCTTGCTTTGACAACAGAGAAAGTACCGTTGCCGTAACGCTTTTCAGGGCATTTCAAAGCGTTGTTATGCAGAATAACGATAAAGGCGGTCAACTGCAGAAAAAAATGAAATTCAGGTATGCGCTGATTCCGCTTGACAGCAGCCGTACATATTCCGATTTGCTTGATGTCAGACATGATTTGTCCGAAACTGATATGATTTATTCCGGCAGAGTAGAAAACGGTGATGCTGCAAATTCTCCGAAATCGTATTTTGAAATTAAGAACCGCAATATAGCGCTTAGTATTTTCAAATGTTCAGAGGATAAATCGGGATATATTTTACGAACCTTTAATACCACAGGCGATGTGCAAAGCGGAGAAATTTCTTTCGGCTTTGATGCCGAAAAAGCGTATTTGACCGATTTGAATGAAAAAGAAATAAGCGAGTTGAGCGTTTTGGATAATTTGGTCATACTGCAATGGGCACCACATGAGATCAAGACGGTTAAGATAACGAAATTTGTGAACGGAGAGTGAATTTTATGCCATTTAATGAAAGGCCGTATAAGCTTGAGGTTTTAGGCTTGCCGGAAAATGCTGAGTTAAAAATGATTAAGGATAGCTTTAGAACGGCAGATATATGCAATATTGATGTTACTTCCGAAAATGGTGAAAAATTAGATCTATCGGAAATGAAAATTGTTATCCGGACTGCCTGCGGGGATATTGCGGGAAGATGGTATCCTGCAAAGAAACAATTAGATCGTGCAGTGCATAACTCTTGGGAGTGGGGTTATCAAACCGCTTATATGAAAGGAGCTCCGATAGTAAGCTATTTTCGCTCTGATGATGTAAACAGGCTTACTGTTGCCCTATCAGACAGCTTCACTTCATGGCATTTCAAAACCGGAGTAAACGATGAGATAAAAAGCTTAGAACATAATTGTTTTCCTAAGCTTGGAGTATGCGGGGAATATTCTGTTAAAATACTGATTGATTTGAACGAAATTCCTTATTATGATGCCGTAAGGAACGCCGCGGATTGGTGGGCTCGGCTTTACGGTGCAATTAATTTACCCGAAAGCGCGTTTGAACCGGTATATTCAACCTGGTATGCCTACCAGCGGGAAATTTTTGCCGATGAACTTGTTAAACAATGCAGAATGGCTTATGATTTGGGAATGAGAACGGTTATTATTGACGATGGCTGGGCAACTCCGCTTAATACTGACCGTTATAACGATTCGGGCGATTGGAAACCTACTGTCGATAAATTTCAGGATATGAAAAGATTTGTTTCTGAGGTTCACAGCATCGGAATGCGGGTTCTGCTTTGGGTCGCTCCGGGGATTGCCGGATTTGCAAGCAAAGCTGCTGCGGCATATGATGGAAAGTTTTTAATAAAAAGCGATAAGGCGTTAAATTATGTTTTGGATATTCGCTATCCTGAAATCAGAGAAAACCTTTGCGAGAGCTTTAAAAGGCTGGTCGGAGATTATGATTTAGACGGCTTAAAAATTGATTTTATAGATATAATAAGCGGGGAGGACAGGGAAATCGGCGATGGACGTGATGTTGTTTCGGTTTCTCAGGCAGTAAAGCTTTTGGTGGAACAAATCAATAAAACGCTGACAAGTATAAAACCTGATATTCTGATTGAATACCGACAGGATTATACCGGTCCTCAGGTTGCAAAAAATGCTAACATAATGCGTGCTACAGACTGTCCGCAGGATTATCTCGCAAACCGTGTTGATACGGTGGATTTAAGGCTTCATACAAGCGCCGCTGTTCATTCGGATATGCTTCAGTTTAATGAAAATGAGCCGGTTGAGATTTCGGCATTGCAGTTTACGAATGTTCTGTTTTCAACGCCGCAGATTTCGGTGAGATTTGACGAAATCAGCAGCGAACAGACTCAGATGGTTAAGTTTTGGGTTGAATTTATGAGCAGAAAGCGCGGACTTTTGCAGAAGGGACATTTGCAGCCGCACCGCTGCGATGCGGAATACTCCTATATTGTTGCCGAAGATGATAACGAACGGCTGACAGCACTTTATAGTGAGCGTTTGTTGATTTTAGAAACTGAAAAGAAAACCGATTATATTGTAAATGCAGTAGACAGAGGTATTATATATATCGGTCAGTTAAAAAGCCGGAATGTATCCTATTCTATTCTCGATTGTATGGGAAATGAAGTCAAAATAGGCAAAACTGTGCTTTGCGAAAATGCGAAGCCGTTTAAAATTCCGTTTAACGGAATGATGATTATAAAACAAATTGAAAGGAACGAAACATAAAATGGATAAATTACCATTCAGACAAATTCATCTTGATTTTCACACTTCGGAGTGTATGCCGGATGTCGGCAGCGAATTTTCGGAGGAAAATTTTCGCAAAGCTCTTAAAGACGGACATGTATCGTCAATAAACCTTTTTGCGAAATGTCACCACGGCTGGAGCTATTTTCCGTCAAAGGTAAATAAAATGCACCCGACCTTAAAAACAAATTTGCTTGACAGGCAACTGAAGGTATGCGAGGAAATGGGCGTTCGCGCGCAGATTTATATTTCCGCCGGATATGACGAACGCAAGGTCAACGAATATCCTCAGATG
>ERZ1035032.788-NODE-788-length-22811-cov-17.835208_pt1 | contig 22811 bp, 23 predicted proteins | sample MGYA00520693_ERZ1035032 | MGnify/ENA primary metagenome ERZ1035032 (study PRJEB33766, sample SAMN09781740) | gut metagenome | biome: gut microbiome | host: Homo sapiens | place: Madagascar | study: EMG produced TPA metagenomics assembly of the PRJNA485056 data... | reverse complement strand
CCACGCGACCAGCTTGGAAGGCTGGGATTCTACCATTGAACTACACCCGCGTGTCACAACGGTCATTATTATATCTAATGACCGCTGAAATGTCAATACTTTTTTGATAAATTCTTAATTTATTTTTACAGAAATTTCATCTGTACCAGTAAGAGTTATCTTTTTTATATCGGTTTGTTGATTGAAAACAATGGTGTTTGCAAGCTTTTCTTCGATATCTCGTCTTACAGCATCACGAAGTCCTCTTGCATTTTTCTTTGAGCCGTATGCTTTCTTTGCAAGATATACAGGAACACTGTCTTCATAAACCAATTCAATACCCTTGTCTTTTAAACTCGGAACAAGTTCATCAAGCATAATTTTTGCTATCTTTTCAAAATTATCAAAAGTAAGTTTGTTGAAAATTACAATTTCATCAACTCTGCCAAGAAATTCAGGACGCAAAAATCTTTCAAGAGCTTTCATTGTGACCTCACGGTTAATGTCTTCTGCTGATTTTGCAAAGCCCATAGTGTTTTGGTCGGTAGAACCAGCATTTGAAGTCATAATGATAACAGTATTTTCAAAGTTAACTACCCTGCCCTGTGCGTCTGTAATTCTTCCCTCGTCAAGAATCTGAAGTAAGATATTAAGAACATCCTTATGAGCTTTTTCTATCTCATCAAAAAGGATAACGCTATACGGCTTTCTGCGTACTTTTTCTGTAAGCTGACCGGCATCGTCATAACCGACATATCCCGGAGGCGAACCGATAATTCTTGATACGCTGAATTTTTCCATAAACTCACTCATATCAAGACGAATAAGATTGTCAGGTGAATCAAAAAGAGCATTGGCAAGCTGTTTTACAAGCTCGGTTTTACCGACACCTGTCGGACCTACAAAAATAAATGATTGCGGTCTTTTTTTGGGACTGATTTGAATTCTGCCTCTGCGAACGGCATTTGCAACTTTTTCAATTGCTTCGTCTTGACCGATGATATGAGATTTGAGTTCATTATCCAAAGAGGCAAGCTTATTAATGTCGCCCTGTTCAACCTTTGAAGCAGGAATACCTGTCCAAAGTGAAATAACCTTTGCCAAATCAGCTTCAAGGACTTGATTATCCTTTGCTTTTTCTTCAACTTCCGGTATCTCGTTATCAATATTAATAAGTTGTGATTTAAGCTTGGAAATAAGCTCATAATCAATTTGTTCGCCTTCTTCAGGTTCTGACAGCTTATCAATATTATCCATAAGATTGTTTTTCTTTTCAAGGAGCATTTGGTATCTGCTTATTGCAGGATTGCGAAGATTTGCACATGTGCACGATTCGTCCAAAAGGTCGATAGCTTTATCAGGCAAATAACGGTCAGTTACAAATCTTTCACTCATAGTAACAGCTTTAAATAACAAGGAATCATTAATTTTTACTTTATGGTAATCCTCATAATATCCTTTGATACCGAGAAGCATTCTGTAAGCGTCATCAATTGAAGGCTCTTCAACCTTAATCGGCTGAAATCTTCTTTCGAGTGCGGCATCTTTTTCGATATATTTTCTGTATTCGTTAAATGTTGTGGCACCGATAACCTGAATTTCGCCTCGTGAAAGTGCAGGCTTCAAGATATTGGCGGCATTCATTGTGCCTTCGCTGTCACCTGTACCAACAAGATTGTGAACCTCATCAATAAAAAGAATAATATTGCCTTCGTGCTTTACTTCGTCAACAAGACCTTTGATTCTGCCTTCAAACTGACCTCTGAATTGAGTTCCGGCAACAAGTGCTGTAAGGTCAAGAAGATAGATTTCTTTGTCCATAAGTCTTGCAGGAACTTCACCCTTTGCAATTTTAATAGCCAAGCCCTCTGCGATAGCGGTTTTACCAACACCCGGTTCACCGATAAGACAAGGGTTATTTTTAGTTCTTCTGCAAAGAATTTGAATGGCACGCTCAATTTCGCTTTCCCTGCCGATAATATTGTCTATTTCGCCTTTTTTGGCTTTAGCAGTAAGATTGTTGCAGTAGTTATTTAAAAACTTTCTTGCTTCGTCCTGTGACTTCTTGTGATTTTTTCTTCCCTTTTGTTTTGATGATGATTTACCCGACGCATCTTCATCTGTAAGGCTGCTCATCATTTCAGCGAAAGGCATAGTTTGAGCACCATCGGAATTTTCAGGATTAAACATTGCTCCGAGGTCGCCGAAGTCAAAGTCGTCCATATTTTCCATAAACATACCCATTTGCTCACTTGCCTGCTCAAGTTCGTCTTCACTTATACCCATTTTTTCCATAAGACCCTGAATAGGACCCATATCAACGTTTAATTCTTTTGCGCACTTATAGCAAAGTCCTTCGGGCTTCATAACGCCGTCTTCCATTTTTTGAATAAACACAATAGCGGGTCTTTCGCCGCATCGTGTACACATTGGTTGTTTCATTCGATATATAGTCTCCTAAAGTTATTTGTTTGATTTATTCTCCTTGATTTGCTTAATAAAGCCCGGAGCATAGCCGAACAATGATACAAATGCAAGGATAACAGATATAATCACCATTCCGTAAATAACAGGTGTTGGCAAAGCCTTGAAGAACCAGTGACCCACCAAAGCACCGTTTGGACCAATAGCAATAATAGCAATCATAAATATATAAAAAACAGTTGTGGCAACCTTGCCCCACATTTCAGCCGCAACAGGACGCAAGCCCTTTGCAAGAAGTAAGCCGCCGCCGATAACCATAATAAGTTCTTTTGCAATAAACAAGAAAAGCAAATACTTAAGCGGACCGTTAAATGACCAAAACTTAACAATCAAAATGATAACAATTGCAACCTGTGAGAGTTTGTCTGCAATTGGGTCAAGGATTTTGCCGAGATTTGATACCATATTGTACTTTCTTGCAATTTTACCGTCAATCAAATCGGTTAAAGCAGCGATTATCATAAGTACAAAAGCAGGTATGTATTTTTCTTTGATAAAAAGAATTGAAAAAACAGGAATAAGCGCAATTCTCAGAAAGCTCAACCAGTTTGGAATGGTATTCCAATTATCAAAAAGTTCATTAACATTCTCTTTAAATTTGCTCATATTATTCCCTCCGTAATCACATTAAATGGATTATAGTTGAGTAACAGTTGATAAAGCTGACTGTCGGCAGCTGTTTTTAAAAATTGATTGTTTGCAAAGTTCGGAACACCTAAAAGATAAGTAATAACGCTAACAAACACAAAAACCACAAGAGCACCTTTCAGCATACCGAAAATCAATCCCAAAAGTCTGTCTGTAAAAACAGTAAAGGTCTTTATTTTTTCTTCTTATATGATGAATAATTGCACCCGTAATTCCAAAGAAAAGTACAAAAACAACTATAAAAATCAAAACTTTAAGAATACCTATTATAACAGGTTCAAAGAGTTCATTTGTTATATTTTGTGAAATATTGTTTGAAGAAAGTTTTAACGAAGAAACATCGATGCTGTTTTTAATATAATTCGGAAGCGAATCAACAGCATTATTGATATTTGCCATAATTTCGTCAATATTTGACGATGTTACTATTTTTTCATTTACAGTATTTTGAACCCTTTCTTGTAAAAAAATATCATATATAGGTTGGGATAATCTGTCTGTTGAAAACATACAAAGAGAAAATCCCAATACATACCTGATAAAGTTAACAAGAGTGATAAACAGTCCTCTTTGTTGACCCACTATTCCGAAAATCAAAAGTATTCCGACAATAACTAAGTCAACATAGTTAACCGTATAATTAAATATTGTCATTTTATTTATCCTTCTTATCGGCTATATCAATACACTGACCGTATTGAATATATGTTTTTGAAGATATTGTATATGCACTGTTAACCGAGCCGTTACACTTTACAGATTGCTTTTTATCACCCTTTGTAAGTGAATATACATCAATCCGATTGTGAAACAAAACAGTTATTTCGTTTGAATTTGAACTGATAAACTTTGAGTTTTCTTTTAATGTTATACTTGTTTTAATTTTGCCGTTTGATTTTACATAATCAAGTTTTGATTTTGAAGAATTTGAAAAATCACCATAATTTATCACAAGTTCATTTGAAGAAGTATAACAATAGTTGATGGTTGAGATAGTGCCCTGTTTAAATATATATTCGGCGTTTTTGGATGATTTTACCAAAGATAAAAATGTGTCGCCGACAACATATAAATTATCCGAATCTGTAAAATGCAAATCAAGGATATTGGCTTTATTATATTTGGTTTCAAACAGTTCTTCTTTATCCGAAACGCTTAATATATGTACTGTTGAAGACAAAAAAGCATTTTGAGAATTTACGCTTGTATAAGCAATCTTTGATGCGTTTGAATTAACAGCCAACGATGTAACATATCCGTCGTTAACATCATACTCAAGTTTTTTGTTCTCATTTTTGTTTATAACAACAATTTTGGATTTAGAATCATCACAAAAAGAAGAATATACTATTGTACCATTTTTTGCAACTTCTGCCGTAATAATATTACGGTCAAGCGTTTTTTCATACAAGTTTTCAGAAGTTGAATCCAGCCTTACTCTTGTTCCGCCACGGTCAAACAAGCATGTATAATTACCGTTTGATTTTAATACGGGAGAAGCGTAACCGTGATCAAACGAATATGATTCTTTTGCGGTTGAAGGGTCTAAGGAAACAACACAGGTATCGCTGAGGACATAAAATTTGCCGTTTATAAGCTGAATATCGGCGTCCTTTCTGATGTCAATAGTATACGGAAAATCATTGTTTGCTACCGAGCTTGACAGATTAGTTGCACTCACCTTGTTTTTTATATCGGCAAAATCTATTTCGCACACTTTCATAACGATAAGGAGCAAAACGACAATTCCGAGAATAATCCAAACAACCTTTTTAGCTTTATTCTCTTTTAGTTTTTTTCTTTCTATTCTTTGATTTTCTCTTTCGTTACTTGGCATAATAACTCCTAATAACTTACATTGTTTAAATAAAGACCTTGAGGCGGTGCGGTTTTGCCCGCCTTTTTTCTGTCTTTTGAAAGAATAATACTTTTCAGCTCTCCGCTTTTGATTTTTCCTTCTGAAACGAAAAGCAGTGTACCGACCATAATACGAACCATATTGTACAAAAATCCGTCACCGCATACTTTGAAGAATACAAAATCATCTTCACGCCAGACTTTGCAGGAATATATCTCTCTGACAGTATCCTCGACATCTGATTTAATACTGCAAAAGCCGGAATAATCGTATTCGCCTACAAATGCCTGAGCCTCGCTGTTTAAGTATTCGGCATCTATATTCCACCTGTACCACAATGCGTATTTTGCATAAAAAGGATTGCGGTATTTGCCGTTGTAAATTTTGTAAATATATTCTTTTGATTTGCAATTATATCGTGGGTGGAAATCCATATCGACTTCCTTGCAATCATATGCTGCCACATCATCGGGAAGATAAGTATTAAGTGCCAATATGACGCTTTCGTTTGATATATTCATATCTGTATCAAATGATATACAATACATATTTGCATGAACGCCGCTGTCTGTTCGGCTGCAGCCTTTTACATCAAGTCGCTTTTCAAACACCTTTTGAACAGCGTTTTGAAAGACTTCCTGAACAGTCAAAGCATTGCTCTGCACCTGATAGCCGTGATAAGCTGAACCGTCATATCGGATTGTAACAAGTAATCTTCTCATATAACCTTAAACATAAATATTCTTGCAAGAATTATACCCACAAAATAAATAATTGACAAAATAAGCAAAACATAATCCATTGCGGACATTTTCATTACTTTCATTTTGGTTCTGCCGTTACCGCCTCGATAACAACGGCACTCCATAGCGTATTCAAGCTCGTTTGCACGCCTGAAAGACGACACAAAAAGCGGAATCATAACAGGCACAACAGCCTTGACTCTTTTTAATATTCCTCCGCTTTCCATATCCGCTCCCCTGCTCTTCTGAGCTGACATAATCTTGTCCACCTCTTCCACAAGAGTAGGGATAAAACGAAGTGCAATAGTCATTGTCATTGCAATTGAATGAACATCGACCTTAAATAACTTCAGCGGTTTCATAAGCGATTCCATTGCGTCAGTTAAAGCCGTAGGTGTAGTTGTATATGTTAAAATCAAACCGAATACAACAAGAATTATAATTCTGAGTGCCATAAAAATCGAATTATTAATTCCGTTTTCCGTAATCTTTAAAAATCCCAATTTTACAAGAGGTTCACCCGAACCATAAAAAAGATTAAGTACGGTTGTAAACAAAACGATAACTATAATCGGTTTTAACCCCTTTAGCATAACTTTAGGTTTGATTTTTGATATAACACCGATAACAATCGAAAGCAAAAGTGCAAAACCCATAGTATAATAATTCCTGCATAAAAAGACAGATACCATAAGCAACAGAGTAACTATTATTTTAACTCTTGCATCTGTTTTATGAATTAAGGAATCTCCGGGCAGATACTGACCTATTGTTACATCAATCACAGCAGTACCTCCTTAATGTTCTTGAGCCTTTTAAACTCTTCAACGCCTTGTTCAACTGTATAAATATCGGTTTTGCAATCAATACCCATATCATGAAGTTTTAAGAACACATCGGTAACTTCCGGAACATTCAAACCCATTGTCTTGAGTTCATTGCCTTTTGAGTAAACCTCATCAACTGTGCCGAACATAGCAACCTTGCTGTCGTTAAAAACCAGAACCTTATCGGCTATTTTGGCAACATCCTCCATAGAATGTGAAACGAAAAGAACTGTGTTACCCGATTTGCTCTGATAATTCTTTACAAGGTCTAAAATAACATTTCTGCCATTTGGGTCAAGTCCTGCGCATGGCTCATCCAAAATAAGCACCTGCGGTTTCATAGCAATAATTGAAGCAATAGCAACTCTACGCTTTTGACCGCCCGATAAATCAAACGGTGATTTGTTTTCCGTATTTCTGTCAAGACCGACATATTGCATACTTTCGTACACACGGCTCTTGATTTCTTCATCGTCAAGTCCCATTTGTTTTGGACCGAAAGCGATTTCTTTAAAAATTGTTTCTTCAAATATTTGATGCTCGGGATACTGAAAGCAAAGACCGACAGCAAAACGAACCTGACGAATATTGTCCTTGTTTTCCTTTGACCAAATATCTTTTCCGTTAACCGTTACAACGCCCTCAGTCGGCTTTAAAAGTCCGTTTAAATGCTGAATGAATGTTGACTTGCCTGAACCTGTATGACCGATTATACCGATGATCTCGTTTTTCTGAGCGCAAAAATCAACGCCGTCAACGGCACAAAACTCAAACGGAGTACCTATGCCGTATATAAATTTTAAGTTTTTGCACTCTAAAATTGTCATTTGTTTTCTCTCATTAGATAATTATATAATACTTCGGCGCATTCGTCCGAATTCAAAACAGTTTGTTCTGCCTTTAAACCCAATTCATAAACAAGTTCTGTGGATTGGGGTACCTCAAGCGACAAAGAATTCATTTTGTCAACATCGGCAAAAACCTCTCTCGGTGTACCGTCAAGCATAATTTTGCCGTTATCCATAACAACAACCCTGTCTGCTTTAACGGCTTCATCCATATAGTGTGTTATCAGAACTATTGTTATGCCCTCTTCTTTGTTAAGTTTCGTAACCGTGTCGATAACTTCTTTTCTGCCGTTCGGGTCAAGCATTGCCGTAGGCTCGTCAAGTATAATACACTTCGGCTTCATTGCAATAATGCCGGCAACTGCAACTCTTTGCTTTTGACCGCCCGAAAGTTTTGACGGTGTTTTAAGCCTGTATTCATACATACCGACCGTTTTTAACGCATCGTCAACTCTTTTTCTGCACTCGTCGGCAGGAACACCGAGATTTTCAACGCCGAACGCAACATCTTCTTCTACAATCGAAGAAACAATCTGATTGTCGGGATTTTGAAAAACCATACCGGCATCTCGTCTTATATCGTAAATGCTATCGTCATTTTTCGCAACTTTGCCGTTAACGGTAACTGTTCCGCTGTCGGTAAACAAAATACCGTTTGTAAGTTTTGCAACCGTTGATTTGCCTGAACCGTTATGTCCGAGAATTGCAACAAACGAACCCTGCTCAATTGAAAGGTTAAAATCCTTAAGTACAGGAATACTTACAGGATTATCTTTTTCATCAGTAGTTTGATATGAGAACGAAACATTATCAAATCTTATTAATTCCATATATCAAGCCTTCCAAATAGCTGTTGTTCCGCACGGAAGAATTCCGCCGTTTGCTGTAACCGGCAAACCGATTTCGTCTGCTTCAACGCTTCCGCCGTGTTTTGATGTGATAACATCATCAAGTATGTATTTCATAACTGAAGCTGAAAGTCCTGTTGTGTAAGAATTAAGAATAACTGCAATAGGTTCGTCTGAAAGAACCTTTTCAACCTCAAGCATAAAGTCGTACAAACATTCTTCAAGATGCCAAATTTCGCCTTTTGGACCTCTGCCATATGACGGAGGGTCAAGAATTATGATGTCATATTTATTTTCGCGTCGTTGTTCTCTTTTTACAAACTTAATGCAATCGTCAACAATCCACCTGACATCACCGTCGGCAACACCCGAAGCCTGAGCATTTTCCTTTGCCCAATTTGTCATACCCTTTGAAGCGTCAACATGCACAACGCTTGCCCCTTCTTTAAGGCAGGCAACGGTTGCCGCACCGGTATAAGCAAACAAATTGAGAACTTTAACTTGTTCTTTATCGGAATTTTTAATAAGTTCTCTTACATAATCCCAATTAACAGCTTGTTCCGGGAACAAACCTGTGTGCTTGAAGCCCATTGTTTTGATGTTAAATGTTAAATCCTTATATCTAACCTGCCATGCAGACGGCATATGTGAAAAGACCTGCCATTTGCCGCCGCCTGTTTTTGAACGGACATATCTTGCATTGGGTTGATACCACAATTTATGATTTTTTTCGCTTTTCCAAATAACCTGCGGGTCAGGTCGTATAAGAATTTCTCTTGTCCATCGCTCAAGCTTTTCACCGCATGAGCAATCGATTAATTCATAGTCTTTCCAATCTTTTGAATATCTCATTACGAAAGTCTTTCCTTAACTACCTCGGCAATTTGTTCGCCGAGCTTTTGTATATGATTAATATCCTTGCCTTCAAGCATAACTCTGACTAAAGGCTCTGTTCCGCTTACTCTGACGAGTACACGACCGTCGCCCATCAGTTCCATTTCTGCCTTTTGAGTTGCGGCAATGATATATTCGTCGTTATTATATTTTTTCTTACCTTCGGCAGAAACTTTAACATTGATAAGTACCTGAGGATAAACCTGCATTACCGAAGCAAGTTCCGACAGCTTTTTGCCGCTTTTTACAACGGTTTCAAGAAGCTGAACACCGGATAATTCACCGTCACCGGTTGTGGCATAATCAAGAAAAATTACATGTCCCGATTGTTCGCCGCCGATATTATAGCCTCCTTTAAGCATTTTTTCAAGAACATATCTGTCACCTACGGCTGTTTTTTCGCAATTAATGTTATTAGCTTCGCAAAACTTGAAAAATCCCATATTACTCATTACAGTTACAACGGCAGTATTTTTTTTAAGTTTACCCTCTTCTTTCATTTTAGAAGCACAAACGGCAATTACCTTATCACCGTCAACAAGTTCTCCGTTTTCGTCAACAGCAAGCATTCTGTCGGCATCGCCATCAAAGGCAAGGCCTAAATCAAGACCCGCATCCTTGACAAATTTCATAAGTTCCTCAGGATGAGTTGAACCGCATTTATCGTTAATATTTACTCCGTCAGGAGTGTCCGAAAGCATAAAACACTTTGCTCCGAGTGAAGTGAAAATTTCCTTTGCGCACACGCTTGCGGAACCGTTTGCACAATCAAGTGCAATTTTAAGTCCGTCAAATTTTACATCTGTTGTACCGACAACATGTTCAATATAGTCTTTAACAGCGGATTTACATTTTGTCGCATTACCGACTTCCCCGCCGATTTTATAATCAATTTTTTCGGATTTATCAAGAATTATTGCTTCAATCTCTTCTTCAAGAGAATCATCAAGCTTGTAACCCGATTTTTGAAAAATCTTGATTCCATTATATTCACAAGGATTGTGTGAAGCGGAAATCATAATGCCGGCTTCACATTCATACAATCCCACAAGATATGCAACTGCAGGAGTAGGAACAATTCCGACTGAAAGAACATTACATCCAACACTGCAAAGACCTGCGGTAAGTGCCGCTTCAAGCATATCACCGGACGCTCTTGTGTCTTTACCTATAAGAACTGTCGGTTTTGCACTTTTTGACTCTTTAAGCAAAACTGTTGCTGCCGCCGAGCCGATTTGAATTGCAAGTTCATTGGTTAAATCTTTGTTTGCAATTCCTCTTACACCGTCTGTACCGAATAATCTGCCCATAACATAGCTCCTTATAAATCAAATGATTGTTGTGGATTTTCTGTATTATTCTTTTCTATTCCGAGATGTTTATAACCTGCCGGGGTAACAATTCTGCCCCTCGGTGTTCTTGCCAAAAATCCGATTTGCATAAGATAAGGCTCATAAACATCCTCGATTGTAACCGATTCCTCACCGATAGCGGCAGAAATCGTTTCAAGTCCGACAGGACCGCCGTTGTAATTCTTAACCATTGTTGTTAACAATCTGCGGTCGATTGAATCAAGTCCGAGTTCGTCAATTTCCATACTGTTGAGTGCGGAAGCCGCCGCTTCGGCAGTAATTACGCCGTCGTATTTTACTTCGGCAAAATCTCTGCTTCGTTTTAACAAGCGATTTGCAATACGGGGAGTTCCTCTTGAGCGGCTTGCAATTTGATATGCACCCTCATCATCAACAGGAATATTGAGGATTTTTGACGACCTTTTAACAATTTGTGAAAGTTCCTCGGGAGTGTACATTTCAAGTCGAAGTATAACGCCGAATCTGTCACGGAGCGGAGCAGAAAGCTGACCTGCTCTTGTTGTGGCACCGATTAGCGTAAATTTCGGCAAGCTCAACTGATAGCTTCGTGCACTTGGACCTTTGCCGATAATAATATCAATTTTTCCGTCTTCCATTGCAGGATAAAGAATTTCCTCAACCGTTCTGTTAAGTCGATGAATTTCATCTATAAAAAGGACATCGCCCTGTTCAAGATTTGAAAGAATTGCAACCAAATCGCCCTGTTTTTCAATTGCAGGACCTGAAGTGACACGAATATTAACGCCCATCTCGTTTGCAACAATACCCGCAAGAGTTGTTTTACCGAGTCCCGGAGGGCCGTAAAAGAGTACATGGTCAAGCGATTCGCCACGCTGCTTTGCGGCTTTTATATATATCGAAAGATTTTCCTTTGCCTTTTCCTGTCCGACATAGTCGGTAAGCTGTTTAGGTCTTAAAGAATTTTCTATATCCTCATCGGCAGGTGTATATTCCGGAGCCGACATACGATTTTCAAAATCATATTCAAATTCGTTTTCTATCATAATTTCACCTGTTACAAATTAGCCGAAAGACTTTGAAGTCCTTTTCTTATCATATCGTCAACAGACATATTGGGGTCAAGCTTGCCTACAACAAGAGCCGCATCGGATTGATTAAATCCAAGAGAAACAAGAACTTCAATAGCTTCCGATGAATTGCTGCCGACAACGGCAGACTGAATGTTATCAACAACGGCGGCTGTTTCACCTCCGGCTACAACATTCATTTTATCTTTAAGCTCAAGCACAATTCGTTCGGCTGTTTTTTTACCGACGCCCTGTGCCGCCTGTATGGATTTGACATCTCCGCACGAAACAGCAACCGCAAGTCTATCGGGAGCCAAAGCAGACAAAATAGATATTGCGGCTTTAGGACCTACACCGCTTACCGAAATTAAGAGCTTAAACGCATTAAGTTCGTTTTGTGTTGCAAACCCATACAAATCCATAGCATCTTCTCTGATGCTCATATAAGTTAAAAGTTTTACTTCTGTTCCGATTGATGTAAGCGAAGTGATTGTTGTAGTGCTTGCAAAGCATTTAAAGCCGACTCCGCCGCATTCTACAACTGCAAATGTCGGTTCAATATATGTAAGCGTACCCTTTAAGCTGTAAATCATTGATTTTCTCCAAAATTAATCATATTGTTAATTTTATTCATAGCAGAACCACTGCAATGTGCATGACAAATAGCCATAGCCAAAGCATCGGCTGTATCATCGGGCTTTGGAATAGACGGAAGATTAAGAATACTTTTTGTCATTTCCATAACCTGTTTTTTTTCGGCTCTGCCGTATCCCGTAACCGATTGCTTTACCTGAAGAGGCGTATATTCATAAATATCTTTCATATTCATTTGAGCGGCAAGAGTAATTACTCCCCTCGCCTGTGCAACATCAATAACGGTTTTTTGGTTGGAATTGTAGAACAATTTTTCCATACTCATAACTTCAGGCTTATACTTTTCAAAGATGTAGCACATATCGTTGTATATTGTTTGAAGTCGTTGAGGAAACGGAGAATCGGCAGGAGTTGTAATTGCACCGTATCCCAGCACTCTGAAATGAGAATGAGAATATTCAATTACTCCCCATCCGACTATGGCATAACCGGGGTCAATTCCCAAAATAACCATCAAGAACCGCTCTTTCACATAATATTTTTGATATTATAACACATAAACATCATTCTTGCAATAATAAATATATTATTAAAATATAATAAAAGAGGACGAAACGAATCGTCCTCTTAAAATATATGTTATTGTAAATCAAACAATACCCTGTGCCATCATAGCATCTGCAACTTTTTCAAAACCGGCAATATTTGCACCTGCAACATAGTCGCCATCAAGGCCGTACTTCTTAGCCGCATTGTCAATGTTATGATAAATATTAACCATAATTTCTTTAAGTTTGGCGTCAACCTTTTCAAAAGTCCAGCTGATGCGTTCGCTGTTCTGGCTCATTTCAAGAGCAGAAGTTGCAACACCGCCTGCATTTGCAGCCTTACCCGGAGCAAACATTATACCGTGTTCCTGCAAATACTTTGTTGCTTCAAGAGTAGTCGGCATATTAGCACCCTCGGCAACTGCAATACAACCGTTTTCAACAAGAAGTTTTGCATCATCGATAGTGAGTTCATTTTGAGTAGCGCATGGCAAAGCAACATCGCACTTAATCTGCCATACACCTCTGCCCGGATGATATTTAGCAGAAGGACGAGCCTCAGCATATGCTGTAAGTCTTTCTCTTCTGTTTTCCTTAACATCCTTAAGAAGAGCAACATCAATGCCTTCAGGATCATAAATCCAACCTGTTGAATCCGAAACGGTCACAACCTTTGCACCAAGCATTTCTGCCTTTTCAACCGCATAAATAGCTACGTTACCCGAACCGGAAACACAAACTGTTTTGCCTTCGATAGAAGAATTGTTACATTTAAGCATTTCTTCAGTCAAGTAAAGAAGTCCGTAACCGGTAGCTTCGGTTCTTGCAAGAGAGCCACCGAATGAAAGGCCTTTACCTGTAAGTACACCTTCATAGGTACCGCAAATTCTCTTATATTGACCAAACATATAGCCGATTTCTCTTGCACCTGTACCGATATCGCCGGCAGGTACGTCGGTATCAGCACCGATAACCTTGCAAAGTTCTGTCATAAAGCTTTGGCAGAACATCATAATTTCTCTGTCGCTCTTGCCCTTAGGGTCAAAGTCGGAGCCACCCTTACCGCCGCCGATAGGAAGACCTGTAAGTGAATTTTTGAAAATTTGCTCAAAACCAAGGAACTTAACGATACCGAGGTTTACGCTTGGATGAAGTCTTAAACCGCCCTTATAAGGACCGATTGCGGAGTTAAACTGAACACGATAGCCGCGATTTACGTGTACCTGTCCATTGTCATCAATCCACGGAACTCTAAATCTAAGAATTCTTTCAGGTTCAATAAGTCTTTCAAGAAGAGCAACCTGGCGGTACTTCTTTTCGTTAGCGTCGATTACAGGACGAAGTGAGTTAAGAACCTCGCTTACAGCCTGAATAAATTCAGGTTCATAATAATCTTTTCTTTCAAGATACTCGAGTATCTCATCAACATAAGCCATAACTTATCCCTCTCATAATTTAGTTTGTTATACTGCTTTAACTCATTAAAGCATTTATATAATATCACAATACATCTAATTTGTCACTAATTTTATCTAAATTTTATAAAATTATTTACAAAAATTTGTAATTATGTTAGTGTATTTGTATAAAATATACAAAGGTGAGCATATGAAATCAGTTGTAATAATTATCGGAATACTAATCATTGCCGTGTATGTATCTCCGCTATACAAATCAAAAATAAATTTGGGGAATATTTTTGGAATAACCTTAGGTGCTTTTGTGATTATTTTTTCGGTTTTTTATGAACAAATCAAAAAAATTTTCACATATCCCACGGGAAGGATTTTAATTATATTATTTTTCGGATTGCTCATAATATTTTTAACATTGTTTTTCATAACGCTGCTTAAAATCATTAATGCAATTAATTGCAACGCAAAAGACGAAACAACGGTTATTGTTCTCGGGTGCAGAGTTAAAGGCAGTGTACCGTCAAAAGCTCTTGTGAAGCGTTGCCGTGCTGCCGCCGAATATATGAATGCAAATAAAAAAGCTGTTGCGATTTTATCCGGAGGTCAGGGCGATGACGAAGATATAAGCGAAGCGGAATGTATGTTTAGATTAATGACTTCATACGGAATCGACAAAGATAGATTAATAAAAGAAGAAAAATCGACCTCCACCTATGAAAACATGCTATATTCAAAACATATAATTGATACTCTCAACTTGTCTGAAAACATTGCCGTGGCAACAAGCGAATATCATATGTTGAGAGCAAAAAAGTATGCTCAAAAAGTCGGATTAAATCCATATTCACTTCCGGCAAAAAGCATACCTATACTGCGAGTTCCATATTTTACAAGAGAGGTTTTCGGAATATGGTATATGAAAATAAAAGAGGCTTTACAAAAATAATCTGTAAAGCCCCTTATTTTTAACATCAATCGTCAAACGACTCCGAATTATCTTGACTATTTCCAAACTGATTGAAATAATCGTCTAAATCATCATTATCAAATTCGTCATCTCTGTCATCATCATCTCTGTCATCATTATTAAAACCGTATTGATAACCGTTATCATAATTATAATTATTTTTATCTCGTGCAAAATTTGTTGTATAGAACATACCGGAAAACTGCATATACAAACCTATGATTAAAACAACTATGTACAAAACTATTGCCGATATTGCAGTTGCTTTGGCAACCTTATGATGTTTTTCGTTATTAACTATCAAATAATCCGTAAATTGTTTTGAACCGCACTGCGGACAAACAGCAAACGAATTATCAAGAGATATGCCACAACAATCACATATTTTAGGCTGAATTTTCTTTGCATTTTTTCTGACAATCAAATAAACTATTGCAGTCGGAATCGGAAAGAAAAATCCAACAACAGCAAATGTTAATCTGTTTTTAATTCCTCGTGCTTTTGAGTCCTCACTGATTGCAACAGAGGTCAAAACGCAAACAAGGAGTGACAAAAACGAAGATAATAAAATCAAAACCGCAAGTTTTATCAATTCTTGATTGTCGCCTGAAAGTCGACTGAAAAATGTCATAAAATCACTCCTAAAAATATATTTTCTTAATTTTACCGATTGCCTTTGACAAATCGGTTATAGTATCGTAATCATAATACGGTGCTTTTTTCTTTTGATATTCCAAAAGTTCAGGGCAAATTTTTTTGTTTATAATCCATTTTTTAATGGCAAAATCATCCCTGATTTTCTTTGTAAGATAGCCGTTGCCGAATATCGTAAAATCATCAAGCAAAAGGAACACACCTTGCTGAAAACGCATCAAATCGTTGGTAGGAACATCAATCAATTTAGCCGTAGGAGCACTGATTTCAAATATCGACCTACCCTTTATTTCTTCAATCAAATCCCTGTATTGAAGCAAATTTTCCTTGGCGTATTCTTTGCGCTTAAGCAAACTTTCCTTGCTATACTCCTTTAATGCATCAGCAGCGTTTGCAGGGGCTTCTCGGAGCACAATAACATTATAGTTCTTCATCCACTCATTTGCAATATGAGAATGAGAGGTATAGTCATTTTCATCCTTAATTTCAACGGTGTAAAAAAGTATATCCTCATCATATTCCGTTCTGTTCTTTAATGCAAAAGATAAAGAAACAAAAGGATTTTTCGTTAAATCTATCAGCGGACTCAGCCCAAAATAATGTTGCGAAAAGCTCAAAAACGGATACAGATTATCTTCTGATAAACCACCGATAGTCTTTTTAAAAACATCGGTATATTCAGGATATTTATCGTAAAAATAAAGCAATCTTTGAGCATTAACTTGTGCAAAATTTTCGTCATCATCAAGCACAATATTTCTATGTCTAAAAATAGAAGGCAGCAACGGACGATCGATACTTCTTATTCTTTCGCCTCTAAAAAAGATTCTGTCACCGTGTGCATACGGAACGATTATATTTTCGTAAAATTCCTGAAAAGAATCTATTCTTTGAGATTGTGCACGAAAGTCAAAATCAAGTTCGTCTTCAAGCTTTCCTGCCAAATCATACAATTTATTAAACTTTTTCATCAATACTTATTATGTACCTTTTCTGCAAAGCAGATAAAGTCCCTCAGTTCAATTTTTGTACCGTCATCAAGCACGGCTGTTCCGTTCATTTTACCGAATACCTGGTGTTGGTCGGTAACAATAACTTTAACATCAATCAAAGCGTTACGGTCTATAATCGGCGTAAAATCCATATCAAATCTGCCGTCGGAAGACTTAATTGTCCATGGGTCGGTATAATTATCACTGATATTAAAAACTATATCATCAAATTTGTTTGCTTTTCCGTCATAGAAAATAACATTTTCGCTTGCGGCGGTTGTGTCACCGAAACCGTAGCCGAGATTGAAACCAAAAGGTACACCGTTAATTTGACCGGAACCTGAGCCCCAATACCAATAATTATCCTTTGTCCAAACTCCTCTGCCCCAATCAAGACCGGCAAAGTCTGTTTCAGGATTGAGTGTATAGCTTTCGCCTTTGTAAGTTACTGTACCGCTTGCACGCATACAGTTAATCTTTTGATTGTAATAAAAAGCCTTTTTGTCTTCTGCCCACGGAGTTGCAATAACCATACTGTCCTGCGGTTCATCGGTAAGTTTTATATCGCAAGATATTCCCTGCTTATTATCAAATGCTTTATAATTCATTTTTATAAGTCTTGATGAACCCGAATGAGCAAAAGAAATATCGAGATTTTTATTTTTAAACGCAACATCACCTTTTGCCGAAGTCGACGGCAAATTCGTTTTGCCGAGCGGAAACGCAGTAAGTTCCGATTGAGTATGCTCAACGGCATTTTCAAGGTCAACAAAACTTACGCTGTACATACCGAGATAGCCCAAATCGGATATAGTAAGGCATAAGCAAAACTTATTTGAGTTAGACATTATATAATAATAATCCCACTCTTTAATTCTTGTTTTGCGTTTTTTAATCATATTTCTGTCATACTTTTGAATGAGCGATTTGCTCCAACCCGGTTCAATAAGATGACCGTTTTCATCAAGAAGATTATGGCTTTTAACAACTTCGTGATTTCTCATAGTAACTCCTTAAATTACATAATCAAAAGAAGAAATATCAGCATTTTTATCAACAATATCCTGTAATGTTATACTGTCAACATATTCGGATATAACCTTGTAAAGCCCTTTCCATACAGGAAGCGTTACACATTCATCTGCCCTATCACACATTATAGGCGAATTTTCAAGGCAGGATACAGGGGCAATTCCGCCCTCGGTGAGGCGAAGAATGTCACCCACCGTATATTCATTTGCATTTTTTGCAAGACGATAACCGCCTTGATAGCCTCTGTTTGTACGGAGAATATCGGGTTTATTCAAAATAGCCACAATTTGTTCCAAATATTTTTTTGATATTTCCTGTCGGTTTGCAATATCTTTCAAAGACACATATCCGTCACCCTGATTTTGTGCCAAATCTATCATCATACGCAGCGCATATCTGCCTTTTGTAGAAATTTTCAAGTAATCATCTCCTGTCCTTGAATTTATAATACCACCATTTTAGTAGGTTTTCAAGGCTTTTATGAAAATACGGCATAAAGAAATTTTCTTTATGCCGTATTTCTTTATAAATTAGGAGTTAAATTGAAACTCACCGTCAACAAAATCAACAGTACATTTTGAACCTTCGCCTATTGTTTTATCCAAAATCAATTCGGACAATTTGTCCTCAATCTTTGATTGGATTGCACGACGGAGCGGTCTTGCACCGTATGTTTTGTCAAAGCCTTCTTTGGCAAGTTCAGAAATTGCCGAATCTGTAAAATCAAGTTCAATACCGAGATCGTGAGTTCTCTTTTGAAGTGATTTAAGCATACGCTTTGCAATTTCTTCAATGTCGCTCTGTTCAAGCTGATTAAATACGATAATATCATCAAGACGGTTGAGGAATTCAGGCTTAAAGGTCTTTTTAAGATCAGGCATTACCAAATCTTCGATTGAAAGCTTCTTGCCGTCCTCCTGAACGAAGCCGAGTGCAAGCTTTTCATCTGTAATCTTTGATGCACCGACATTTGAAGTCATAATGATAATTGCATTTTTGAATGAAACTTTTCTGCCCTGCGAATCGGTCAACACACCGTCTTCAAGAATTTGAAGGAGCATATTGAATACATCGGGATGAGCTTTTTCGATTTCATCAAAAAGAACAACGCTGTATGGTTTTCTTCTGATTTTTTCTGTAAGCTGACCGCCATCATCAAAACCTACATATCCCGGAGGCGCACCGATAAGCTTAGATACCGTGTGCTTTTCCATATATTCGGACATATCAAGCTTGATAATAGCATTTTCATCACCGAACATAGCTTCTGCAAGTGATTTGCAAAGTTCTGTTTTACCTACGCCTGTAGGTCCGAGGAAGATAAATGAACCGATAGGTCTGTTAGGATTTTTAAGACCGACCCTGCCTCTGCGAATAGCCTTTGAAATTGCACTTACAGCTTTATCTTGACCGACAATTCTTTCATGGAGAATATTTTCCATATTAAGCAATCTTTCGCTTTCTTCCTTAGTAAGCTGACTTACCGGAACGCCCGTCCACGATGAAACAACTTGTGCAATTTCGTCACTTGAAACAGCCTTTACATCGTGATTTGAAGAATTACGCCACTTTGATTTTTCGTCATCGAGAAGCTTTGTGAGTTCGTTTGCTTTATCTCTGAACTTTGCGGCATCTTCAAATTTTTGATTGTTAACGGCATCTTGTTTTTCGGCATTAAGACGCTTAATTTCATCCTCCATATCTTTAAGATTTTGAGGAAGTGTGTAAGCATTAAGCCTTACAACAGAAGCTGCTTCATCAATAAGGTCAATAGCTTTATCGGGCAAAAATCTGTCGTTAATATATCTTGATGAAAGTTTTACGGCAGAATCAATGGCTTCATCGGTAATCTTAACCTTATGATGAGCTTCGTATTTATCACGAAGACCTTTAAGAATTTCTACGGTTTCTTCTTCCGTAGGTTCACCTACAGTTACAGGCTGAAATCTTCTTTCAAGTGCCGCATCTTTTTCGATATTTTTTCTGTACTCGGAAATAGTTGTGGCACCGATTACCTGAATTTCGCCACGGGCAAGCGACGGTTTGAGAATGTTGGCGGCATCAACCGCACCTTCTGCTGCACCTGCGCCCATAATGTTATGAATTTCATCAATGAAGAGGATAACATCCTTATTATCCTTAACTTCATCCATAGCCTTTTTGATTCTTTCCTCAAAATCGCCTCTGTACTTTGTACCGGCAACCATTGAAGTCAAATCAAGTGAGTAAATCGTCTTATTTGCGAGCATTTCAGGCACTTCGCCGTTAACGATTTTAAGTGCAAGACCCTCGGCAATGGCGGTTTTACCAACGCCCGGTTCACCAATAAGGCAAGGGTTATTTTTGTTTCGTCTTGAAAGTATTTGAATAACTCTCTTAATTTCTTTTTCCCTGCCGATTACAGGATCAATTTTTCCTTGCTTAGCAAGTTCTGTAAGGTTTTTACCGAATTCGTCAAGTGTAGGAGTTTTGCTTTTGCCTTTTTTCTTTGAACCGCTTTGCTGATTGCTGTCGTAGCTGTTTGAACTTAAATCGGTAATCAAGTCATCAAGAATTCTTTGTGAATCCGTGCCAAGCTCATTGATAAACTTTACGGCATAACTGTCCTCTTCTTTAAGAAGTGCGGCAAGAATATGCTCAACGCTTACATAAGAATTGCGCATTGTTCTTGCAATTTGGAACGAAATTTCAATAATCCTTTTTGCTCTCGGAGTAAAATCGTCCGGAGTAAGCGATGTTGGATTGCCAACGCCGATTTCTTCACGAATAAGGCGGTCAACACCTTCGTATGTCACGCCGTTGTTTGTAAGCGCAGGAATTGTTGAATCGGTTGAAAGCAAACCGACAAGAATATGTTCTGTACCTATATAATTGTGTCCGTAAGTTTCGGCGCTTTTTATTGCGAGGTTAAGCACCTCATTTGCTTTTGTTGTAAATGAATTAAAACGATACATAATATCATCGCCTTTCACTGTAAATTAATTAACAGTGCGAAACACTACACCAATTTTTCTCTGACTATTTGTGCTCTTAATGTTTCGCACATTGACTGAGTTAAATCTGATTTTGACGACTCAACAAGAGTTGCATCAAATAAGTTATACATCATATCCCCGATAAGTTCGTATGAATAATCAAAATATCCAAGTGAGATACCGAGTCTGACTAAAGAAATACTGTTTAAAAATTCATTAACTGAAAGTTTCCTTGCAAGTTTAAGTATGCCCAAGCTTCGATAAATTTTATCCTCACATTCTGCGTTTGCTTTGAGAGAATCTCTAAGTTTTCTTTCCTGAAGTACAATTTGACTGCAAACGGAATTTAGATTGTCAATTGCACTTTTCTCGGTAATACCGAGAGTTACCGTGTTTGTAAGGATATAAAAATCTCCTGCTCCGTCATCATACATTTCGTCCAGAACAAATCCGAGTTTCGAAACAGTGGTTGACAGTTTTGGAATAACATTTCTTTGAGCAAGTGCCGGCAAATGAAGAACCATTGAAACATTAAGACCTGTACCCAAATTGTACGGAGATGATGTCAAAAATCCGTATTTGTCGGAATATGCAATAGGAAGTCCGTCAATTAATATATCATCAATGTCGTTTGCTTTGTTATAAGCATCAAGAGGATTTTGACCGGCAGAAAACGATGAAATCCTAATATGGTCATCATCATTTATCATTATGCTGACATCCTCTTTTTTCGATAAAAGAAAAGAGGAGTTTTCTTTTGCAAAGCTGTCGGAAATTAAATCCTTTTCTGCATAAGACAAAGCCTTTGCTTTTGAAATATCGGAGGTATTGATTAAATCAAATTCCTGTGCAAGCGGTGAATTCTTTATACAGGCAAAAACTTTTTTAACTACCGCTCTTTTGACGTCATCATTCATTTTTACCGGGAATGGTGTGTGCGACAGATTTCGCATAAGCACAGCCTTTGAATACAACACAACATCCGCATTTTCAGATGTGTTTTTATATCTGCTTTCCATCATCAATCCTCCTTGTTAAGCTCCTTGATTTTATCTCGAAGAGTCGCCGCATCTTCAAATCTTTGTTCCTTTACGGCTTGTTTAAGCTCTTCCTTGAGTTGAATCAAGGTATCGTTAACTGTTTGCTTTTTGTTGTTTGTCGTTTCGGTATATGTTACATTTTTACCGATATGTTTTACATTTCCATGAATTTTTTCAATGCTCGGTGCTAGTCTGTCCTCAAACTTATCATAGCAATCGGAACATCCTACACGACCGAAATCAACAATATCTTTAAGTGTTGAACCGCAGGTTGGGCAACCGTTTATGCCGACAAGCGAATTGAATGCACTTGCACCTGCACCTATCAGATTACCAAAGAAATTATCCATAGAAAACGGCTCAAAGTTAAACTCATCCATAACTCCGAGTTCCTTTGCACAATCTTCACAAAGATACATTTCTTCCTTGTGTCCGTTAATAATCTTTTGAATATGAGTATTAGCCTCATTCATATGGCAATGTGTACATTTCATAAATAACGCCCCCAATTAATCAATATATGCAAGAAGCATTTGTTTTAGCTGTCTTGCACGAATAACATCTGCGTATTCTTTTGGAATACCTTTAAAATTGCTGTCTGCAACAGCGCAAACCATCATTTTTGTTGCTTTGTCATTAATTAATTTTTGATAATTACAATTTAATAAATTTGCCTTTGCACTTCTTTCGTCAATACTGTTTCCTATTGAATTAATGAAGCCCATTAAAGCGTTTTGCGAAGAAGCTGCACGGGTGATTAAGATATATCCTCCGCCGCCTCGTCTGCTCTCTATTTGATAGCCGGCTTCCGGAGTAAATCTTGATGTAATTACATAATTAATTTGACTTGGTACACAACCTATTCTGTTTGCTAAATCATTACGCTGAATTTGAACTGTTGATGTATTATCGTCAAACATATCAAGTATCATATCAGCTATTACATCACTCATCTTCACTTCTTAATCATCTTCTTTCATTTTAGTCGGACTGTAAGTCTTTGACTTTGACTTTCTTTGTCCTTTAATTGTGTTATACCATAAAGGTCAGAAAAAGTCAAGAAG
>ERZ1035032.784-NODE-784-length-22947-cov-17.105059_pt1 | contig 22947 bp, 17 predicted proteins | sample MGYA00520693_ERZ1035032 | MGnify/ENA primary metagenome ERZ1035032 (study PRJEB33766, sample SAMN09781740) | gut metagenome | biome: gut microbiome | host: Homo sapiens | place: Madagascar | study: EMG produced TPA metagenomics assembly of the PRJNA485056 data... | reverse complement strand
TCACACGGGGCGTCAACGGCTGCATTTCAGGTGTAGTTGTGTTAGATGTCCGTTATTACAATTCGCATTTTGATTCGTTGGCAACAACTGCGAATTGTATATCGCAAATAAGCTGTTTGGATTGAAAGCTGCCGTTAAACTTGCGATTGAAATATGCAGTGCTGCCGTTGCTGTGCCAGCTCACAGCAGGCTTCCCTGTCTGAACGCAGCGTTTCCCGAAAGCCGGGAAATGCTGCGTTTTCTCTTGCCCGCATTGGGCTGAAAGGGAAGCCGCCATGTCAACATTCCGCGTCAATAAAAACGTCAACTACACCGTTATGAGCAACCACCACCTGCAGGATAAGAGGCTGTCCCTGAAGGCCAAGGGACTGCTGTCCTATATGCTCTCCCTGCCGGACGATTGGGATTACAGCCTGAAAGGGCTGACCGTTGGTTGCAAGGATGGTCTGGACAGTGTACGCACCGCTGTTCTGGAACTGGAAGAACACGGCTACGTCCGCCGTCAGAAAGTCCGCAATGCCAAAGGGCAGATCATCGACTACGATTATCAGGTCTATGAATCGCCTGTTGAGGACGCTCCTGCCGTTCCCGGCAAGGAAGGCGAGCTGTCGGACCCGTCCGCATCCAAAAGTCTGAAAAGCCGCATGAAACCTTGTTCTTCACCATTTTTGGATTTTCCCAATTTGGCTGAGCCCAATTTGGAAAAGGCAACGCAACAAAATACTAATAAACAAAATACTAAAAGACAAAGTACTAATCTATCAGGGCAGACAGACGAATCCGCAGATTTTGACCAGATGGAAGCACAGGTACGGGAGGAGTTTCGGGAACGTCTGGAGATCGACACCCTTGCCCAGCGGTACGACCCCGACAAGCTGGAGGAACTGCTGGACAACATTGTGGAGATGTACTGCTGTCCTCGGCAGACCCAGTATGTCGGCAAGCAGCCGCAGACCACCAAAGCCATCCGGCTGCGGCTGGACAAGCTGACCAGCCAGCACGTTGAGTACATCTTCGATGTGATGTCCAACACCACCCAGCCCATCAAGAACATCATGGCCTATCTGCGCACCACCATCCTGAACGCACCCACCACGATGGAGCACTACTATCAGGCGCAGGGCAACTGGCTGACCGCACAGAGCTGGAAGAAGTGAACGCCGTTTTCCACAAAGAACGCAACACCTGTTGAAAATGCAAAGGAGAATTCCCATGAAGAACACGAACACCGTCCACAACGAGATCCACTATGTGCAGGTCGGGGAGTATCAGCTGCCACGGCTCACCCTGCCGCAGACCGATGAAGCTGAACCGCTGGGCAAGTATGGCCGGATGCGGCTGGCCTACCTCAAAACCCAACGCCCCATGCTGTACAACCAGATGCTGCTGAATGGTACGCTCTGGCCACATTTACAGGAAGTTCAGAAAACGGCCTGCGCGGGTCTGGAACGCACGGTGGCGGGTCTGTTAGACAACCACCCTGCGCCGGACAAAGAGCGCACACAGCTTCTCTGGGTGGCGCACATGAACGGGCTGAAAGCGCAGGCGGAAGAAGTGGTGGTGAGGGAGATCGTGTATGCAGAATAATCCATAACAGCAACTAAATAACATAAAAAACTGCCAATTAGGGCTTTATTTTGGTGTGCCGCTGTGCAATGTTATGAAGCAAAAAATGGAGAGCAGCCAGCCACGGAGAAGAGCCAACAGACCATGGTGCCCGGATGGTCCACTGTAGTATATAGCAGAATGACTGCCAGCGTACTGCACAGGCGCATTCATTCTGGGAACATTCCCGTTTGGGCATAATCTCTCTTTTATTCCGTCAGCAAAAGCGAGAGCGGACTGTTTACATCCTGCACAAGAAGATAGGCAATATAGATATCGTCTTCATAGTACACATACATGGCATTATGGTGCAGCTGCTGATAGGCTTTGGCCCAGTAATAAGCCTTGGACTCCAAGATGTTGCGCTGGTAATAATAATCCTGTGTGGATGCCTGGTACAGAAAATCCTGTTCGGCATAATCTTTGCTTACCCAGTCCGGTCCATTGAAGTAGTCCTGCAAAGTATATTTTTCGATGAAGAAAAAGGTGTAGCGGGTGGGTAGAGTGAAAGCGCGTAACTTGCCTTCAGTCATGGCTACGACCTCGGAAAGTTCGGTGTGGTAACCGCCCTCAATAGCTACGTAGTATTCATCTGTAGGCGAAACAATGGTGTAGCTTTTTTTCGGGAATTGTTTCTGAATTTGCCGAATCAGGTAGTCCGGCTCGTTGTAGTAGGCAAGGTTCACATCAAAGTAATGGTGCACTGCACCACTGCTCACGATCCAGAACCCGGCAGCGGTACAGGCTACCAGCGTAAAGAACGTCAGCAGCCATTTAGGCTTGTCCGAGTGGGCAAGGGTGAACGGCAGACACGCAAGATCCAGCGGTACAGCCAGCAGCAGTGCAAGAATAGGCTCGCAGAACACTGCCGCACGGGTGGGCTCAAAAATAGTGGGCAGGCCCAGCGGGGTAGCAGCTCCCATTATCGTCAGCAGCAGAACAAATAGTACGATAGACAGATAGCGGCAACCGCTGGCCCGGGTGCGGTAGAACAACAACAATAAGCTGCCACCCATTAGTGTCACAATGACGCACACGCAGACGATACGATTGGTTTTGATGCCAAACAGATACCCCTGATTATATTCCAGCATGGCGCTGATACAGGCATACATTTTTTCCTTGAGCGGCAAATCTGATTGCAGAATGCCGCCGCTGCCCTCGGTGGTATCCTCTTGGGCAGATGTGTCTGCTCCCATATCCTGTAACTCTGTGGTGGTGCCGTCCTGCCCCACGATCACATAGCCGTAGCCGGTGCCGCCGCCGGTGCTGCCCCAGTCGGTGCCCTGAATCACGCTCAGCGCCCAGCCCATAGAAGCTTGAAACGGGATGCCGCTGGCAAAGCAGACAGCAAATGGAACCACGGCAATCATTGCACCAGTAACAGCAGCCGTGATGATAGGCACAAAATATTGCTTTTTTAAAAAGCGATTCAGTTGGGTGACCACCAGCGTAACGGCCAGCACCACAGCTGCAATGGCTGTGTAGAAATGGAAGGCAATTACCTGAGCAACGCTTAACGTGAGCATGAAAAAGTCCAAATCCAGATAACGGCGCGAGAGATACTGGTTAAACCGGAAAAAACGGTACAGACGGCTATCTCCATGCACTATGTGTCTAGAACGTGGCTTTTCCAGATAATTGATCAGATAGTATCCCATAGTAAATATGGCAAACACACCACATTCCTGTGGCAGTGAGGCAGCGTAACGGCCTAGGTTGAGCAACAGCGAAAAGCAAACCAGCGCAAACCAAGCCGAATATTTCCATACAAACAGGCGCTTGGCAAACAGATACAGGGTAACGATGGCCAGCAGCGTATGGAAGGAGCCGAAATACAGAACGATCTCCCGCAGGCTGATGCCAGAAAGTTCCCGCACCACATAGATCAACGTGTGCATGGCAAACGGATAGATGCCGTCCACAAACAATGTACCCTGCTCCAATGCGTAGATCCATGAGATATGCACCGGCAGGTCGGAGAACTGATAGCTGTGCCAGATGTTGACATTGTGGGTAAGAAACGCCATGTTGTAGCCCAGTACTCCAAGCAGAAATACAAGTTCGGCCCAGTGGGCGCGCAGGCTGGACCAGCCAATCCATGCGCGCAGGCGCAACCGTTGGATGTGCAGCCAGCCCTGCTGTCTGCGCCGCAATGCGGCCAGACTCTCTTCACCGCGCAGCAGCCTACCTGCCTGCCGTAGTAGATTCCTTGATTTATGAAAAAACTGCTTATCGGAAAATGTCCATCGAACAAGGGTATATTCCAGCCCCAGTGCAAGCAGCAGTGTCCACCGGCAGCAGATTTTAAAAAAACCAAGCAGTAGCACCACGTTGACCAGATAAGTCGTCTGGGTCAACACACAAAACATCAGCCGTTGTCCAGCAGAGTGCCCCCGCAGCCAGCTACGCCACATCAGCAACGGAAAGCCAATCTCCAAAAAGCCGGTCACGACATACACCTGCACCATGCTCCACAGATATACCACGCGATCTACAATCATCGAACCACTTCGCTTTCTGTAAAGGATAGGGCGGCGCTGCGTTTATTTGCGCAGGTGCAACATCCAGCATAAATTGCGGTATAAAAACTCAAACAGTCCTCTGGGGCAGTGCTCATAGAAAAAGGTAAAGCATTTGAGGCCGAAATACCGGCTGTCCGACTGCAGCGGTAATGCACCCCAGGGTGTAGCGGCCAGTGCATCCAAAAACACCTGCCGTTCCGGGTGTGTGCTGCCTTCTTCCCATGGGCGACCCAGCAAACCCGTGGTAAAGTGGACGATGGCTGGGTCTGCAATGGCAGCATCCAAGTCGTTTTGGCTGTAATAGCTGTCCAGAAAATATATCCGTCGGATGGTTTTAGCCGAGAAGGAATACAGGTTGGAAGTTAGGTTGTACCGTACTGGTAGAACTATGCGCCGTGCACCACACACAGCATTGATGGTTCCCTGATCATGCGCGGGCACATTGCCATCAAACCGACGAATCACGCCAAGGAACTGGGCGAGCAAATTTTCTTTGCGCCATGCCTCCAAATTGACGAGCAGAATGCCGGCGTTGATGTAAGGCAAGCCTTTTTCTAACCCGATGGCAGCTAGGAAGTAATTGTCCACCGTGTCCTGCACACCAGCAATCAGTGCATTGCCAAACGGTAGTTTCCAAATTTCGGCCAGTGAATCTTTTACTATGGTATCGCAGTCGATATACAGCACTCTGGAACAGTCTTCCGGCAGCACCTGCGTGAGAAAAAGCCGTGCATAGGCAGCGACAGCCATCTTGTGTGCGCCTAGATGCAGATCCAACTGCGCAATGTGCTGCTGCATGAGCACAAAAAATATCTCACGACCAAACCGTGCAGCAATATGCTGCAAGTTGCAACGACTTTCTTCGGTCATGCCGCAGTCCATAATGTAAATACAGATACGAGAAAAGGATGTATTAGACTGCAGCAGAGAAAGCATAGAAGCGCCCAGATAGGGAGCGTAGTTGTCATCCGAATTGTAAGCGGCATACAGTGTATCAGACATTGTAATATCCTTTCTTGCAGATGGTTTTAGGTGGATTCGGAAAGAAGCACGGGGTTAACGCAAAAAATCCAGCAAATGCCGCAAATCCCGGCGGCACAGCAGCACCAGCGCAGTGCAACTGCCCATGTAGACGATGCCACCGGTTAGCAACTGCAGCAGCAGGGTCTGCCATACCGGCAGTGCAAGACGGCATAGAGAATAGGCTGCTGCGAATTCCAGTACGCCACACACGACAAATGGCCATACCGCTCGCTGTAGATCCCGCCAGCGAAAGACGTTCCGAATGCCATACATTTGGCAGAAAAACACAGTGAATGCAGCCCCGATGGTACCCACAACGGCACCGTCCGAACCCCAGAGCGGGATAAGTGCGCTGTTGAGTAGTAGGTTTGCAGCAGCGCCAACGGCCACAGCAGAGGTGTACACGGACTCGCGCTGGAAGGGAATAAGGTATTGGTTTTGTAGCGTGTCACTAAGACCCAGTGGTAACATGACTAGCGCCATCCCCATCGTCAGACGGATGGTGTCCTCATAGCCCTGACCGAGAAAAAGCGGAATGAACACTGGAGCCACTGCAGCAATACCAAAGCAGAGCATACAGCATAAGAAGCTGGTAAAGGTGACGGAGTCTTTCAATAGATGTGAAGCCTTGTCCTGTTGTACGTCGGCGGCCATGCGAGAAACCCGGGGCAGCAGTACGGTGCCCAAGGCCATCACGATGCCTTTTGGCAGGTTAATAATACTGTCGGCATAATTGTAAAAAGCCACCTGCTCATTGCCAGCAATCACACCCACCATTAACTTATCCATCCAGTTATAAATGCTTAGTACCGCCAGTGGCAGAAACAGCTTGAGGTTTGGCAGTAAATGAATGCAGATATCCGCCCAGTGTACCCGTACTGGATGCACATAACGGGGCAGTATGGGCAAAAGCAGCAACTGCTCCAGCAAAAAACTGCCGGAAAGGATCAGCGTGTACAGCCATACATCTTCTGGCTCATGCACAAAACCGAATACGCCAGCAACAATCAGTATCCGGACGGTAAGGCTGCGAAGGGTGGTCAATCGAAACTGTTCCATTCCGTAGAAAAACCAACTCACGTCAAACAGAGCTGAAAATACATACGGCAGCTGCATAAGATACACTTGCAAGTCATTGCGAAAAAACAAAAACACAACGCCAAGGTATACGGTGATGGAGAGCATCGAGGTAATGCTCTGTAGTGTGTAGATGCTCCAGAAAACTTGAGAGCGCTTGTCGAGATTCTCCTGTACGCAGGCAATGCTGCGACTGCCGTAGCTGTCAAGGCCAAGCTTGCCGAACAGAATGAAATAGCAGGTAACACAGCTGGAGAATGCATATAAGCCAGTCTTTTCACTGCCTAATACGCGGGCGGTATAGGGGGTAATGAGCAGAGGCAAGATACAGATGGAAAGTCGATACAGCAGACTATAAATATAATTGCTTCGCACATTTGTTTGCGTCATAATTCATCCTTTTGGCTTATAGGGACAAGGCGATTTCAATCTCTGGGTTCAGTTTCCTGCCGCAAAATATGGTTGTCAGGGTCAAAGGCATTGGCCGCATAGTCTACGCCGCGATACAGTACGATACTGTCCAGCTGAGGGCAGTGGGTAAATGCATGATGTTCGATTAGCTGTAGCTCCCGGCTGGTCTTTACACTGCGCAGAGCGCTACAACCGTAAAAGCAACGGGCTGGCACACGTTTTACATTATATGGCACGGAGAAATAGTTCAGAGACTGGCAGTTTCTGAAGCAAGCGCGACCAAGTTCTTGCACTGAATCAAGCTTGGGAACTACAAAGTTTTCTAGCTGACGGCAGAAAGCAAACGCATAAGCGCCAATTGTCTGTAGTGGGCCGGGCATCTGAACCCACCGCAGCCGACGGCAACCCAAAAACGCATCGTCTTCGATGTGAGCCAAGACGCTGTCCTCTGGAAATTGCACCTGCTGCAGAGTAGAGCATCCAGCAAACAGACCGCGGGGCAGTGTTGTAAGCGCAGCTGGGAATGAGTTGTTTACCGCAGTAGGATTATTGCGTACCAAAAAGTGCAAACCTTCCAGTGCCGTACATCCTGCAAAGGAGTAAGAACCGAAGGAACGAAGCGTTTCTGGCAGAGTAATACGGGTTAGCGCAGTACAATTTGCATAGGCGTACGCACCTATTTCTTCCAGAACGCTGTCGGACGCAAAGTGAACATTCTGCAGGTTTTTGCAGCCAAAGAAAGCACAAGCATCGATTTTCAGTACTGAAGCTGGAATCACCACTGTTTGTAGGTTAGTACAGCCTGCAAAGGCACCATAAGGAACACAGACGATGCCTGACCGCAGAGTGACCTGCTTCAGGTTATGTTGAAAAGCATACTGCAGCGGCCGCAGCAATTCCGGTGTTGTGATAGATTGAATCCGCTCTCGGGAGCACCGTGGACTCATACATTTTTGATGAAGCGCAGTGGCACGACGGCCGTGGCTGGCGTGCTCGCAGGGACAGCGACCCGCATGCAGCTTCCGGAATTGCCAAAGAAGCTTGCGGATGGCACGATGCAACCGCAGAAGTTTAACGGCACTGCAGAAAAGCCTACGGACGCTCCGCAGCACCCAAAGCAGAGTACAGCACAAGACATATAGTGGTGATTTGCTTACTGCCACAATCAGGTGTATGATAGCAAAAGTCCATTCACGGCTGGCAATGGCGAAATCAACGAGTTGTAAATTATAGTAAAAATATAGCCGCTTGTCCTTCAAGAAGAGGTCGTAGACTGCATAATAAAGGTGTTTGGCGCTTTGATAAACCTGCTCAGGAGGCTCCCCCATACGGTTTGTTGTCCGCTGGAAGAGTGGAAGCTTGAGCAGTGCGGCTCTGCCACCATCCAATTGAGTACGCAGTAGGTATTCCAAATCCAAGCACTGATTCATTTCCTGGTTAAAACCGCCGGACTGCTTAAGGGCAGCAGTCCGGTACAGAAACATAGAAGGACAGAAATCCTGCTGATGCAGAATCCAATGCTCCGGCTGATCTAGTGCAGGTGGAAGCACCTCCCGGTGATCTATGTTTACGATTTCGTAGCCGCAGCAGCAGACAGCGGCATCGGAATCGCACTCCAACATTTCCAACTGCTGCTGCGCTTTTTTCGGATTCCAGAGATCCACTGCGTCCGAAAAGGCGACATAAGGGGTACGGATGTGCTGTAGGGTCTGATTGCGCCGGCTGCCCCAGGTAGTATTGTCAGGGAATGAAAGATATTGCACAGTCGGAAATCGGGCTAAATCTTCCTGAATGCCCAAACTATAACGACTTTGCTGCGGGTTCAGATCCAGAACATAAAGTACTATGTCCGGCAGGGATTGAGCCAGGATGCTTTGTATAGCAGCCTGCAGAACGACGCTTGCGTCGCAGACCGTGAGCAGCACAACGCTCAAAACAGGCGGAGATGCACGGACGGAGTGGCTCATCGTGTCAGCACCCCCAGAGGATTGGTCAGTGGGCAGTCTGGCTGCATCGGAGTATTTGCCAGCCGGATGAACCGTCCGGTGTGATCCTGAATGGCAAGGCCTAAAATCTGGAAGGCCGCATCAGAAGTCGGCAGCGGAAGCTCAACCCTCAGAGTTATGCTTTGACCGGGCGCCCAGCAACGGAGATCGGCATGAACGGGATAGGTCTGCAGTGTTCCACCGCACAGAGCCTGCACGGAAACATCCATGGGATAATAGCAGCTGGCAAAGCCTTTGTTGCAGACCACGATGCAGAGTGTGCAAGAATCTCGACGACTCCTTTCCAACCGGACACTCTCCACGAGATAGCGGTAGCCCAGGTGCTGGGCCAGATAATTAAAGTAGCTACTACCGTTCCAGACGGAGTGCGGTTGGTCAATCGACGTGGCTTTCCATCGATCCAGAATGGCGGGGTCGTAAGCGGCGTTCAGATAACTCAAATGCATCCGCTGCATGGTTCGCATCGCAACCTTGACAGCCACCGGTGTTTGGGCGGATACAACTTCGCCGCCACTGGGCACAAAACGGCAAAGCTGAGCCTGAAAGTCCAGTTCGTCTTCCCGCAACAGCTTTTCTCCGGGAGACGAGGCTGCATGGGCGCTGGTGTGGCCGTAAGTACCAAAGTCGGTATCAGAGCCAAGGATAGCATCGTTGAACAGCCCGGTGCGTGCGCCGCCTTCACCGGAAAAAGCCTCGGACTGATGTAGTGGCCGGAAGGAGCGGTAGAGCAACCGCCATTGATTTGGGCAGCGTACTGCAAGAAAGGTGCGTTTACCCGCAGCAAGATTCATCTCCCTGAGTAAGGCAGCCAGTTCGCTCTCACCGGAAAAACGGGTGCTGTGCATCTCACCCCAGCTGCCAATGAAAAATCCCTGCAGCACAAAAATCAGGTCTGTGTATTGGTGCAACAGTGGGGCAAGATGCCGAATATGCTGCAGGATCGTGTCCAGTTCATCCGGCTCGTTCTGGATGCCATGACCGTCCCAATCGTAAAGGAACCGCAGCAAAAGCTGCTTGCGCTGCTGCACGAAAAAAATAAGTACTTGCTCGATCTGCTCCAACGCCCCAGCGGAAAGCATCTGTGCACGAAACGCCTGTAGATTAACCTCCACCAGAGCAAGAGACTGCTCCGGGCTGATGGCCCATGCAGCGATTTGCGACTGGGCCGAAGCGGAAGTGTCTGCCAGTACCCGGTAGCGATAAATGGTATACAGTCCTCTCCACGGATTGCACAAAGGCTGGGTCGTTTCCTTCAAAGGAAAGGCTCGAAATTTTGCGCCGGTACAAAAAGCTGAAAATAACATGGTATACTCCAATCAGGTGTTGTGATGTCTGCGTAGGCGCAGCCATACAGAAAAAATGCTAAGCGGCATGATCATCATATAAAGCAACGGCTTCAGAAAACCGGAATGCATGCTAGTGCCAGCCTCGCGTTCATGCATTATGCTAGGGATTTCCTGCAGGTGGTAGCCGAGCATCAACATCTGAATTAGTACATTGGCGTCCGGGTAGACTGTATCAAAATTGCGGAAAGCAGCATAGTAACAAAATGTTCGACGGTTGAGACCCTGTAGCCCGGATGTAGGATCCAGCACGACAGTGCCGGTAATCAGACGAATCAACCAACGAAAAAAGCGGATGGAGAATTGCTTGACCCATGGGATAGGAAAAGTTTGGCTGCCCGGCAGAAAACGGGAGCCCAGCACGATATCTGGCAGAACGCCGTCCGACTCAGGCGTTGTCAGTGCCTGAAGTATAGTACCGACATTGCACGCATCATGCTGCCCGTCAGCATCCATTTGAATCACATAATCATACCCGTAGTGTGCAGCGTATTTGTAGCCTAACTGAAGGGCGGCACCATACCCCTGATTGATAACCTGGGTGATCATATCTACCGGGTAACTCTGTACGATTCGGGGAGTGGCATCGGTGGAAGCATCGTCGATCACAAGGATGTCCATCTGCTCTAAGATTTCCGGGCAGGTCAACTTGTCCAGCAGCGTACCGATGGATTCTGCCTCATTGTTCGCAGGAATCAGCAGCAGTGTTCGTTTCATGTGCATTACGCTCCTTTGCTTAAGAGGATTCCGGAGACTCTAGCAACTCTAGCAGACACGACAGATCTTCCGGGTGGCGCAGATTTTTGTGGGCAGCCTGCTGAGCCAGACACCGACCAAGGGCTGGGTTTCGCAACACAGTTTCCACGGCGTCGGCAATATCTTCTGCAGAAAGTGGGAACAGAAGTCCATCCACTCCGGAGCAAATTTGTTCCCGGTTGCCAGTGCAGTCCGAAGCGAGGATGGTCTTGCCAAGGATCTGTGCCTCTTCCACGGCAATGCTCTTCCCTTCATAGCGGGTGGCGTGCACATACAAGGTCGCCTGCCGCAGATATGGGTACGGGTTTGCCACAGCACCACAGAGGAGAAAGCGGTCGGACAGGCCATGTTCCCGAATCTGCTTTTCTAGCTTGGAGCGTTCGGGTCCCTCACCAAAGACGTACCAACGCACATCAAAACCGTCTTGTATGATTTTGGCGCAGGCTTCAATGGCAACATCATAGGCTTTCTGGTAGTGCAACCGTCCGATTGTGACGATGCGCGATCCTGCAAATGCATCTGTGAAACCAGAGAGCAGGCTCTGGCGGCGGATGTAGTCTACATCCAGCAGGTTGCGGAACAAAAAGGTCTTGGCAGCATACTGTGGGTAGATGCTACAGAACTGTGTGCGCACCTCATCGGAAACAGTGAAAATACGGTCTATACGGTCGTAGCAACCTGCATCCATCTGCGGTGTATAACCGGCACGGGAATAATCAATGTGGACAAAGGCCACTTTGTGTGCTGCGCGGACTTTATCGGCTAGAAAATAGGTGGAAGCGCCTTCAATATACGCAATAGCAAGGTCGTAAGTTTCCAGCGGTGATGGAGTGGCATCGGCCAACAGCCGCCACAGCGCTTTATCGATCTGGATACGCCCACTGGTGCGCTTTTGAGTGCTAAGGTTGGCAACGATACTTCCTAGATGTCTAAAACCGGTACCATGGTGAAAAAATGCTCCCAGAACGCTACGCGCCAGCAGCAGGCGTCCCTTTGGGGATAACACAGATTCAGTCGAACAGTGCAAATTGAGCAATTGCACCCCCGCGGGAAGTCGGCTAAACAACTCGCCCTGCGGCAGGATAACATACAGGGAAATCTGATATTCTCCCATCTGAAGCAGCCGTTGCATCAAGCCCAGCATAGCAGTCTCGGCACCGGCTTGCCCCATGGTGTTAATGACAAACAAAATCTTTTTCACGATGCACTGCCTCTTTCGTTTCCGGCGCTTGCTGGAGATTACTCAGTTCATGCTGCAGCAGGGAAACATATTCGGTTAATTCGGTCACCTGTCTCAGCAGGGCGGCATTGGTCACATAACAGCGGTAAACGCCGTACATCAGCAGCAAAATGGCAATGGCAAAGATAATGGAAGGGGCGTAGTCTACACCAAAAAAAATGGCAGGAATCACAGCCAACGATGGGAAAATACCGGTAAGGGTCAAGACGACACCGCTGAATATCCAGAACAAAGACTGTTTTTCGGTCATTTTCCAGTGTGCGGTATCCCGCAACACCAACAGAATAAGTACAACTCCGGCAATGATAACAAAAATTTGCAACGTAATGGACATGGCATTTCACATTCCTTTCGTATCATGAAAAAATGAATCAAGGTTTGTGGTACACACGAGTAGGTGGCATACGCCCGATGCCATGCTCTAAGATGGAACCGCGGCAGAAGATAAAAGCGTCCAGATTTTTTTCAATCCAACGCAACCGGAAATAGCAGTAGGTAAAGGCTACAAGAGAGGCGACAGCAAACCCTGCACCAAACCAAGCGATAGGCAACCGCATGGAGAACCATGAACCAACTCCGGAAGTAACACAGAACAACACACTGCCAACGGCAGCACCGGTAAGGTCGTTGAAATAATAGAGAAAGAGCAACTCGGAGTAGTAGAGAAATTCCATGAAATATGCGGCGGCTAGCAGCGGATAGATTTGCATCGTCAAGCCAGAGATACCAACCTCTGGCAGTAGGAGCATACACACCAGAAACAGTACGATTGAAATGCCGAACTGGAGACGCACTAGGGAGATTAGTTGGTCTGAAAGGGAGGTGAACATCCTCCCCTTGTTTTTTTCAATGGTGCTGTAGCGGCCACCGATGACGGATTCCATATAATCTGAGTAGCTGTCATGGAATTTCATCTCCACGCGGGAGATGAAAAAGGTACTTGCAGAAATGTTGGTGAACATAGCAATGCAGGTGGCCATATCGTAAGATTGATTGTACAGATAGGTATTGACGACGATAATATGCCACGGATGAAACCAGAATACCAGATTGTGCAAAAACAGCCCAAGTGTGTAGCAAAAATTGGCTACGACCAATTTCCAGTACCGAGTGAAATAAAGCAAGGGTGACTTATAACTGTAGCTATTGCTACGGAAGTATCGTAGCGCATTGCACAGTTCGCATACACCGATGAGAAAAAAACCGATCGTCAAGGCCAAAAGCATAGCGGGTCCGATGGCAATACCGACATGATACACCATCAGGACCGACAGGCAGAACGCGGTGAACATACCCAGAAAGAAAAACAGGGCGATTTTTTTGTAAGCCTTGAGCACTGAGTTGTAAAGCATAGAAGAAAAAACAAAGGTAAGCGCCAGATAGCATAGGAACGAAAGAAATACATACCATGCGTCAACGCCGCCGATGAAAAACTCGTGCAAGTAAAAAGGAATGGCAATAGTGGCTGAGAACACCATATTGATAGTGGTTCCCAGAAAAATGCAGGGACGGACATCTTCGTATTTCTCGGCATAGATGCAGTCAGTCATGTATTTGGAGAGCACCGAGTTGAACGGGGAGGAGGTGAGTAGCGAAAACACAAAAACGTACAGGATTGTGCAGGAAAACAGTTCGCGTTCCAGATCGCCTGCATGGTCGAAGCCAAGCACACGGAACATCAGCAGCAGATTGCCGATTACCACCAACATGGGTGCAATGGTGGTGGTAACACTGAACAGAATACCATGCAGGGCACTCAACACCGTTCTGCGGTCAAAGATGCGGTTCAGTTGGATACCGATGCCTGCCACGGGGCCACCTCCTTTTCTACGGTATCCGGCGGCGCGCCGGGGCCGAGCCGCTGGTACAGTTGTTGATACTGACGGATCATATATTCGATCCGATATTTGTTCTGCAGTCGCTGGTAGCCAATATCCCCCATCTGACGGCGCAGCGCAGCGCTGGAAGCAAGCCGGAGAATAGCATCAGCAATGGCGGAAATGTTCATCACTGGAGTCACAATGCCAGCCGCACCGAGGGTGTCGCCGTTTTCGCCTTCAATTAGACCGCGGCAGTTTCCCACATCGGTAGCGATGGCGGGTTTATGTACAGAATAGCCCTCCAAGATAGTCAGCGGCTGGCCCTCGCTGATACTGGTCAGAATCGTGAAATCCATCTGTCCCAGGTACTCCGTAGTCTGGATGCGGCCGGTGAAAACAACATCCGGGGTGTGAAGGGTTTCCACTAGCTTGTGGCATTCGGCAGCATACTGGGGATCCTCATCCTCCGGGCCCATGATCCAGAGTTTGAGGCGAGGTTCTCTGCGTTTGGCAAGGTCGAAGGCGTTAATCATGGTTTTCACATCCTTGATTGGAGTGACCCGCAGTACGGCACCAATGTTGATAAACGGGTCATCAGTAGCTTTGCCCGGGCAGGCGGCAAATCGCTCCGGGTCAATGCCGTTGGAGGTGACTAGTTGTTTTTCCGAAGGGCAGCCCAGTTCCCGCTGCAGTTCCTGTGCCTGTGCAAACAGAGCGGTCACACAGTCTGCATAATGGTACGCGCACAGCGACATCTTGCGGAACTGCTGAATCCAGATATCTTTATAAATACCATGCACCCACTTGGCCTTGATTAACTCCTCTTCCCGCTCTCGGGTGTAGATACCGTGCTCGGATACGATCATGCGGGTACCGGTCCAGAGCGATTTGGCCATACTGCCAATGATGCCGGAATATCCGGTAGCCACGCAGTGGTAGATATCTGCTTTGGGTGGATGAAAGGTCAGGGTGATGAATAGCGGAAGGTAGATGGAACGTAGCGTCCACAGAAAATCGGAAAATGCAATGTCCTGATATTGCCGCTGGTAAAGCTCTATGGCAATGGAAAGAAAAGGTGGACTCATGAGCAGCTTGTTGACAGAGAGTTTTTTGTCCTGAAATATCTGGAACACGCCATCCCAGTCAATCTCATCGCCAAGGATCAAGCTGCGCAGTGCTGCATAGCGTGCAGGCGAAAGCCTGAGCCATGCCAACTCATCACTGCGTGTGCCACGGCGATTGCTACGGGACCAGTCCAGATCCTGCAGATAGACCTCATAGATGTCAGTCAGGTTGGGCGGCTGATCATATACAAATTTTCCACGCTGGCTGCGGTTACTCAGAATAGCAATAACCGAAAATTCCACTTCCGGGAAGGAGCGGATTAGACTGTGAATCCAGCTAGAAACGCCACCCACTACATAGGGATAGCAACCTTCCGCAACAAGAGCTACTTTCACGGATTCACCTTCTTTCCATATACAGGCGGCTGAGCCGAATACCGGTCAGCGAGTTCCAAAACAGCCTCAGCAGCTTGAGTGCGCACCAGCCAGACGGTGTCACTGACCTTTGTTACCTCGGCTCCCTGTGCGGAAACCACGTTTTGACTGTACAGGCGAAGAAAAAAGTCGTTTTCCTCTGCAGGGGAATCCACAGTGATCTGCAGTTGATTGCCTGACTGTGCAGCTGTGTACTGCAGTGCCAGCAGTGTACGGCTTTTTTCTTCCAGTTTTGCAGCAGAAACAGTATCCAGAAAGGAAAAATTCTGAGCGTATGTCACATTGCGAGACCAGATCGTGCTTTTGTTTGCCCACAGATCATCGGAAGAAGAAGGATAGTAGATGTGGCTCATATCGGTGGTCTGGTTTACCATGCCAAGGGCAGTGACTAAGCTGACCATTTCCAAATCGTTGTGGGCAAAGCCGTCATCTGTAAAACCGATGACGAGAATATCGTCATCAAGAAATTCCAACAGAGGCTGTCCGGCATCGGTATCGGTGAGCACGAGGGTGATGTTCTGCATCAGACTGCTACTACACTGTTTCAACTCCTGTAGACGACCACTTTCCACACTGCAGATTCGGAAATGGCAGTCCTCCATGTTCTGAGTTGCAAAATGTTCAATACTGTCCAGAATGTTCTGTAGGGGCACACGGTTCAGGCTTTTGAGCGATAACCCCAGCGCGCCAGACATACGCACGATCTGGCTGCGGTAATAGAGGACGAGGTCTGTAATCGATCCGGTGGAATGGCTGTAATCCAGCTGAGGTGCTGCCAAAAAAACGGTTTTTTCTCCGTAGATCCGCGCAATTTTTTCCACAGCGGGCCAAAGCAAATCACGGGTGAGTGCATTACTGGAGCGGCTGTACAGTTGCTCTAGCTGGGAGACGTTTTCTTCGGAAAGGCAGGGGAAGTCCTGCACTGAGACAGTTCGTGCATTGACGATCGGGTATAGATAATAGTTTTGTGTCTGAGATACAAACGCAGTGATGAGCCCTAGCAGAGATTTGCCAGCAAAGATATCGGTATTGGTCACATAGACATCTGCCTGACCGGTGTGGGTGCGCCAAAGTAGTGGTGGATAGTCGGTATACAGCATTTCTTCTTCCGGGATGCCGTTAGCATAGACCTCGTAGCCTTCCCGAAGCGCATAGTGCGGGATGGCAGCCGGAGCACCATCTTTGCTGGAGTAGATACGTTCACCACCCACAAAGAAATCAGCAAACAGATGGATGCTGCGTACGACACAGCTGGCGTTGATTACACTCCGGATACCCAGCAGGTTGGACAGTTCGGCATTCGTAGCTATCTGCATCGGGTCTGGCATGACGAGGAATATAAGGTTGCAAGATGTACAGGTGCGCTCAACAAGGGCGTGGACCGTCTGGGTGTCCAAAAAAAGATCGCCCACCAATACAAGAGCAAAGTTCTGTAGACTGGAAGCATCTGGCAGACTGGTAAAAATGCGGAAAGGATATTTATTGTAAACACACCACTCTTGCAGTAGTTTGGCCATGGAACTGTTCTGGGAAGAAACCAAAAGTGCGGCAACAGGTTGTCCATCCGGTTGCGCTGCTGCTGCGCGCAGCTGCTCTGCAGTGATTGTGTCGGAACGAGTGACGGATGCGGTCGCAGATTGCTGAGCAGGTTCGTCTTCCTTCAGCAGAATGCTTTCAGATACATTATAGGTCATAAACATGGTTGTGACCACACCAAACAGTAGAATGATCACAAAAAAGCCTCTGCGGCTTAGCAAGCTGGATCACTCCTTTGCAACGAATTCTAAGGGTCGGAACAGCCGGATGAGATTCAGTGTTTCCTGGTCGGCTTTGACGCCAGCCTGCATGAACTTCTCCAGAAGCTGCAAAAATTGTTCATGCTGGCCGGTATCATAATAAAAATGGAAATACGCCTTGTAGGTATCCAGTTCTTCTGGTCGGCAGACTTTGGCGCGCTCACACCACTGACGAGCACGGTCATAATCGCGGATGGAAAGTAGAAGACAAACCATTCGCAGGTAATGCTGAGCCAGCATATACCAGATGTTATGATCGTAAAGGTTCTGGGCAACATCATCGGCAATATAAATGTAAGCGCGCTGTTCTATATCGGTCATGAATTGGAAAGAAAGACCCTCAAATAAATATTCCAACAGCTGTAGGTTCAATTCCACATCCTCCGGTGTATGCAGCAGGGCGGTCTGCATCTTCTGGGTAGTGGAGCGGAATTCGCTTAATGCATCTTGTAACGCAGAGGCGGCATAGTGTGAAACTTCAGTGTCGTCACTGTCTAGAGCTAGAGCCACACTGGAAAGGTTGCTGCGCCGGTCAATTTTCAGAATATCAATCATTAGATGGCGTAATTCTGGGATGTCGCTGAAAGACATAGCATCCTCCACAGAAGTAAAGTTGCGCTCCATCTGCAGATTCGGTGGCAGATGGTGTTTTTCGCGGGTCTTGTCAAAACTAATGTCGGCTGTGTCCACCTGTTGTTCCCGGGTCAGGTATCCCACGATGATACTGCACAGCAGGAATAACGGGGCAATCACAGGACAGAACAACACCAGCACTGCGTCTAGTGCAAGACTTTTTCGATGCCGTTCAGACAGGAAAAAACTGACCACCAGCAGGATCACAGCTAGAAGTGTGTTGATAGCAAGAATCCAGAATACCTGAGTTGCATGGCTCATTTTACTTGTTCCTTCTGTAAAGGCGGAGAACTTCTAGCTTCTGGCAGGCAGGGAAGATACTCTGCGCGCAGGCCCTTTTCAGCCAAGCGGCGGCTCACAAGTGCAGCCTCATCTTGGTCGGTGTTGGGCAATAACACAAAGTATTGTCGATTGATCAGCCCGATCAGATCATCATGGCGAAACAACTGCCGCAGTTGTCGATCAGCTTCACGCAGGGTATATGGCAATCCGGAAATATGTAGCAATGAGGCCGTAGCAAGCCCCTTGGATGTGGCCTTGCTGTAAATGGTGACCAGTTCGCGGAATGGCTGCTCATCCAAAATAGTAGTACCCGACACATAGCGTGCGTGAGCTATCGCGTCTAGATAGCGCATAGCACGGTGGATATATTGATAGATTAAAAGGCTTAGCAGCCGGAACATATTGGCGGCGTCCTGAGTCATACGTTCATAGGGCATATCCCACAACAAAATCACATACTGCATGGTGTTCTCATCATCCAGAAGCGCTACGGCCATGCTGGGCAGCTGTGGTGAAAGTTCACGGTTCACAAAGACTTTTTTTTCCTTGATTACGTTAAACAATGCTGCGGCATCATCCATGCGGATGGATTTGCCCAGTGCTCGAGCACGGGCACTGGTGCTGGCCTTTAGGCGGCAGTACCCGGCATTAGCTATAGAGTAGATGGCAGCGTCCGAGGTGTGCATGGCTCGCACCAACACCTGAATGGAAGCAAATACCATTTCGTTTTCTGGAGTAGCATCCAGCTGACGGACAATAGAATACACAAAGCCCAGAGAACCGGTGTTGTTAATGACACGTTCCTCAAAATAGTTCTTTAACTCCACATTACTATCATTGATTTTGGAGATGTCATCGAGTTTATCTTTTAGGTAGCGGATTTCTTCAGCATCATCGGTCACAATTTGCTTGTTGCGATCCCGCAGATTGCCGGTAGCCATACCGGTGATAAACAGTTGCGCCACCCACAGGTAGCTGCTGCCATCCAGCATCAACTGCAACATGCCTCCATGAACGCCGTGCAGGACAAAATACCCCAAACAACTCAAAACTGATGCGTAAATAGCCTGGTAAACACCATATATAGAAGAGAGCAGGAATACATACAGGAGATAAAAATCCAGCTTGTCAAATAGCGTAAACCGCTGAGTGTACCATTGTAGCAATGTAACCAGAAGAAAGAATACAGTGGACTCCATAAACGGAAAAAGTATACAAAAAAACTGCCGGTAGCATGATTTGCTGTTTTGCTGAAGTATGACATTACCGCTGGAATGGCGCTGCATCTGGCGGATAGTCTGCGGCAGATACTGATTCAGCGTGCAATGAATGGAAAAGCCGAACTCTGTAAAAAAACGATCGGCATTCAATGCGTGTCGACAGGAAAGCCCGGCAGTACAATCTTGAACCCGCAAGGCAGAGGACATCTGCTTTTGCAGATAATCCACAAGTTGATCCTCTGTATAATATTCGGCAGAAGCCACATGGTAAAGGGACTGTTTGTGTGTAGTGGCCGCGGCCAGCAAAAAAACCGCCTGTACAGCATCATTGACATATAAGGCAGAGCGGGTGATCTTAGTGTTGACGTGAACATTTCCGGTCGTTAGCGCTTGAAAGCAAAAGGCCGTCAGTGCATTAGTACACTGAAAAGTATTGCTGACCGGATAGTATACATTGTCCAGCCGGATGGTGATAGCGTCCATTGTAGTGTGTAGAGCGTAATGAGCAGTCATGGTCTCACCCAAAAGTACGGCTGCAGCCTTGCTGTTCTGGGCGCCTGCCCGATCTTGCTCAGTGAGGAGTGAATGGCCGGAAGTTTCAAAGACAATCTCGGAAGAAAAATACAAAAAACGATGTACTCCGGTGATATCGGCCATGTATAGAAGGTTTGCGAGATCTGCAGTGTACTGAGTGCGGGTGCGATCTGCCAGTTTCTCGGACCAATCATAGCAAGAATCGTAAGCCCCCATAAAAAGTACTGTATCAGGGCGACAACTTAGATAGATATCCCGGATACTGCTACTGCTGTAGGCGTAGGTATAGTATCGAACCTTGGATTGCTTGTTCTGCGGTGGCGCAGAACTTAATATGTAGACATGCCCACCCTCGCGTTGAAAGCGTTCTGCCAAAGCAGTGCGAAAATCATTGTCTGAGCCAATAATCAGGATATTTTGCATAATAGGCTCCTTTTCTTTGATGCGGTAGAATGCACGCAGAATGGAAAACAAGCAGAAAAATCTGCACTTCCAATTATAGCATTTTACACCAAAAAAACAATATATCAAGGAAATATGGGGATGCCTTTATTGGGTATACATTTTTGCTGCGGAACTATCAGCATTCAGGAGGCAAAGAGGCTACGAATGGATGCACCTGTAAATTAGTATAGGAGATCGATCCTGTTCAATGCAATGCTGAGCTGCTCGTATTATTACAACCAGCTTGTATTATATCTTAAAATGCATCTTATTGACAGTGTCCAGACTTTTCAACATGTTTTTTTATTCCTACTCCTTCGTCTGATTGACTTTGATTGTAGCATCACTGAGGTGATTTTCAAAAAAATCAGACAGTTCCTTCGATTTGGGTTACATCCCTATTAAACCAACAATACAACACCGTCACTCGATTTATCATGCAGATAAAAAGTTTCCACATTACTTGTAAAAAAAAAACAAGGTATAGCGTTTTGCAAAAACGCGCAGCCTGCATCGGCACGATGCAGTTCAAGGGTTTAGGATTTCCCAACAAGCATTTTGAAATTGGATTTTGAAAAATCCAATTCAAAAATCGTAAGTTGGTACCAGCTTGCACTGCTTGCAGCGAATGCGAACACCTTTTGAATTGCAAAATGATTTTTCAGTTGCTATACTGGGCTTATCAAAATTTTGTCAGGAGGCTGCTACAGTGACTGCACAGATAATGCAAATCAGGAACAGACCCTGCCGTATTTACGGCGCAGACTGCGCCGAATATCTTCTGATTCAGATGACGGATGAACACGAATTGCAGCGCATGGACAACGAAGTTGCAGCCATTGCACCGGGCGCAGCGCATCCGTTTCTGTTTGCAGCTATTCCCGTGGAAAGCTGGAACGATGCACTTTCCCCGTGGGAAACCCCTGCCGTGTGGGGAAAGCAAGGATTTGGCGGCAATGCTGCGGACACCCTGCGCTTTCTGACAGAACAGGTCATTCCCACGCTGAAGCAACAGTTTGATCTCCCGGAAAACGTCAAAATCATTCTGGGCGGCTACTCGCTGGCAGGGCTGTTTGCTTTGTGGGCCTCCACCCAGACAAATCTGTTCTACGGTATCGCCGCCGCCTCGCCCTCTGTTTGGTTTCCGGGCTGGATGGAGTTTGAACAGCAGCACCCGATACAGGCACAGCGCGTTTATCTGAGCCTTGGCGACAAGGAAGAACACACGAAAAACGCCGTCATGGCTGCGGTGGGCGATAACATCCGCACCCTGCACAGTCGGCTTGCAGAGCGTGGCGCAGACTGCACCCTTGAGTGGAACAGCGGCGGGCACTTTAAGGACGCTGATTTACGTACCGCAAGAGCATTTCAGTGGGTGATGGAGGAACAAGCATGACGATTTTGATTGATGCCGACGGCTGCCCTGTGGTGGACCTGACATTGCAGATTGCAAAACAGTTCGGCGTTCCGGTCATCATCCTGTGCGACACAGCTCACCAAATCGAGCGGGAAGGTGCGCAGACGCTGGTGTTCGATAAAGGGGCTGACAGCGTGGACTTTGCCCTCGTCAACCGGGTAAAACCGGGGGATGTGGTCGTAACACAGGACTACGGGCTGGCGAGTATGTGCCTTGCCAAGTGTGCCCGGGTGCTGAACCAGAACGGTCTGGAATACACCGCCGGCAACATAGACGCACTCATGCTGCGGCGGTATGAAAACAAAAAGCTCCTCCGTGCCGGAAAGCACCCCAAGGGGAGCCCAAAGCGGACGAAGGAGCAGGATGTCAGGTTTGCGGATACGCTTGAGAAGATTCTGAGCAAAAATTATTGATACATACTTTTGGAAGGCTGGAGAAACATAAAAAAGCACCAGCCTGAGCTGGTGCCCTTTGTTGGCGGAGATGGTGGGATTCGAACCCACGTGCCCGATTAAGGACAAAACGATTTCGAGTTTTTCCTGCTTCACGGTACTTGGTGGAAGATAGAGGTAATTAGCCCACTTTGCCAGAAGATACGAACCATCGAATTTACGCTCAAAATTTCATCAAAATCCAAAATCACTAGGCTCTGTGCGGATTTGAACCCACTTTCCAAAACGCAGAAAAATCTGCCTTTTGGAGAGAAGTGGGAGAGATTTTACGCCTGTTGGAGAGAACGGGCGAGAGAGATTCCGGGAGCCAAAATCCATCCACACAATATGTTGCTTCTGACGCTGACCAAATCAAAGCAGCAAAGGATGGATGAACATGAGAACGCTGTTAGAGTGCTATAAAATTCTCGAAGAATACCCCAACGGAATGACGAAAGACCAGTTCTACCGTGTTGCCCGCATCAACAAGCAACACGCAAAATACCTTCTGGATTCCGGTCTCGTTCCGTGTATCAATACAGGAAAGAAAACACGCAAATACCATATTGCGACCCACGATGTGATCACCTACTTGTGTGACCGTGAAGATCATCCCGAAAAGTATAAAGTGCCAACGGGCTTTTATATCGGAAAGAATGGCTGCTCCAAACGGCACCCGGACAAGCCTGCCGCAGAGATCATCCGCTTCAATTTTACAGAGCCGGAAAAAACAGGGCTGTATACCATGTGGGAAAAGCTCACCGCTGGATATGATGATCTGTTGACCACCCCGGTAGTTTCGGAACTGACGGGCTACTCTGCACAAAGCATACAGCGATGGTGCAATCAGAAGATCCTTGTTGGATTCAAAATTCGTGGCACATT
>ERZ1035032.783-NODE-783-length-23012-cov-9.474583_pt1 | contig 23012 bp, 14 predicted proteins | sample MGYA00520693_ERZ1035032 | MGnify/ENA primary metagenome ERZ1035032 (study PRJEB33766, sample SAMN09781740) | gut metagenome | biome: gut microbiome | host: Homo sapiens | place: Madagascar | study: EMG produced TPA metagenomics assembly of the PRJNA485056 data set... | reverse complement strand
CTTTTAAAATATATAGAGGCCTGTGAGTTAGAATCGCCGTATAACGACTCGATTATCCTGTTGCACAACTACGGACGTACAAAATTTTCTTGGAATCGCATTTCCGAATCGCTCAGCGGAATTAAAGCCAACATCATTGCCGTAAACTATGCATCATTGCACAAAAGTCTGGTGCATCACGCAAATCTGCTGGAATCGTTTTTGAAAAACCTAAACACTCCGGCTTCTGGTAAACTCTACTTTGTCACCCACGGCGCCGGTTGCTTGGTTTTGCGTAAGTTTTTAGCCCAGATTGAAAATTATCGTATCTACAATATTGCACAAGTTTTGGACATCAATCCCATCAATTCGGGCAGCGATTTGGCAGACTTGTTGCGTAATTCGGCATTTCTAAGAAAAATACTCGGTCCGATGCTCCTTGATATGACTCCCAAAAAAGCCTTGGATACTCCGAAACTGCCGCATGACATTCCGCACGGTATCATTTTTTATCCGCCGGCATATACTCAGCTTTTGAAAAAGCTTTTGAGCCGTTATGAAAGCTTTCCGCTTTTGACGCCGCCGAGCGAAAGTTCTTACGCCGAAAACATCTGCAACATACAACGCCACTATTTTTGGCCTCTTACAGATTCGGAACTTGGTAAAACCTGTTTTAAATATTTGGCTTCCGGTAAGTTTGAATCTAAAGCAGCCACCCCGACAGAAGCTGTAAATTCAGATAAATAATTACGAATATTTAACGATATTGTCATATAATTTAGGTGAAAATTGTGCTACAATGCCAAATATCAGGGGTGTATAAATTTTTAAGGACTATAATAGTGATACAATGCCGCCGCAAAGAAGAATTATTTTTATTGGTGTTAAAAACAATTTTAACATTATGTTTTTTAGTACTATTCTCGGTCGGTTATGCTATGGCAGCCGACAACACCGGAGGCGGAAACACCGGCAAAAGCAGTTCCGGAAGCAGTAGTTCAGAAAACAATACGTCTGGCAAAAGCAGTTCCGGAAGCAGCAGTGTTGCCGGCGGATCATCTACCGATTGCCAGATGGATGATAAAAATAAAAAATCCATGGCCGAAAAAGCAAATAACCATCTGATAGAGATGAAAAAACAATATGATTTGTTTGAAAATAAACTAAATGACGTGCGAAAGACTCCGATTTGCTTCAGCCCGGGTTCACTTGATTTTCAATTAGGCGATAAAAAAACATTGTCCGGCAAAACTTGGCAAGCTATAAAAGGCTATTTTAAAACCGGTATATCTGTAGAAAGCATAAAATATAAATACATTGTCTCTGCTATCACAACTGCAGAAAATGAATTACTTAAAGCGTCAAATAAATCACTTGGCACAAATTTTACCCCTAATTCAAGCGGAAATCTGACTTTTAATGCAAATGATGAAAAGGGAGCATCTATAGGCAGTGACAATTATGTTAAAGAGCTGCAGTCCAATTTTAACGCCGTAAAGGGTCCGCTGAAAGATACTCAGCTCGATATTAAAGCTCATAAAAACGATGTATCCGAAGCTAAAAGTGCTTATGAAAAAAATCTGGCAGAAAAAAAAGCAGAGTTAGCTAAAGCAACCTCTGCTACAGAAAAATCTGAAATTAACGACAATATAAACGTTCTTATCGGCAAAATAGAAACTTTAAGCGACTGTTTAGCTGCCTTCAACAAGGCACTGACTCCAAGAAATGTGTTCAGCAAAAACCGCGACCAAGCTCACTACTATTTGACTGCACTTTCCGGAGAAGTTGAAAGCCACTGCACATGTAATGCGGAAACCGGCGATTTGCTGAACTGCGAAGTAAAAGATGATACCTTCCAAGAAGATGATTTGGTGGATTCTAAATGCAAGCAGCTGACTGAATATCAGGCCGATTTCACAGTCTGTCCGACCTGCGGTATTTTTGAGACTATTTTACGCGCTGACCAAGACTTATCCCAAGGCGCTTTTGAAAAACTGGCCGGAAGTTTGGTTAAATTATTGGTGACAGCTTTTGGTATTTTCATCGGCTATCAGGTTTTGCTGCTGGTTGGCTCTCCTGCCCGTCAAACTGTTGGAAAATTTCTCAACACTTTAATGCTGCAAGGCTTTAATGTCGGGCTGGCAATTGCCATTTTAGAAGCACCGAGCGCTCTTTATTCCAATATAATTACTCCGCTTTTGGAAAGCGGTTTTGAGTTTGGTTTATCATTGGTACCGGCAGACACTCAAAATGTTATTGACAGCTATGCCGAAAAGTACAGTTCATTTAGCAATGAAAATGAACTACTGACTGCAGATTTTTTGAAAAAGATGATGGGCGCTGTAGAAGGATATAATGAAAAAGCATCATTGATACCGGCCATCGGGCGCTCTCTGTACTGCAATGCGTGGGAAAATATAGTAATTCTTCCGCACTTTGATTTGCTGATTGAAGGCTGTACTATTTTTGGATTCGGCTTAATGATTATGCTGGCTATAGGTTTCTATTTGCTTGACACTGCGATTCATCTTGGCATTCTCTGCTGTCTGATGCCGCTGTTAATTGCATCTTGGCCGTTTAAAATGACACGAGGCTACACCAAAACAGGCTGGAATATGTTTTTGGACATTTTTTTCCGCTTTGTTATGATGGGAGTAATTCTGGCCACAGTCACGGAATTGATAAAAGAATCGCTTACAGCCGGTGTAAATCAGGCCGAGTTGGAAAACTGGCTGAACACTAATGACACAACGGCTATTTCAAAAGCTATAGGCATCAGCGGCTTGCAGATGTTGATTTTAGCGGTTTGCTGTATGATTTCCATGAAATTAGTCGGCAGCATACAAGCTCTTACGGGTAGATTCTCCGGCGGCGGAATCGATACTGGCGAATTGGGATCCAAACTTGGCGGTTTGGCAGCAAGCACTGCTACAGCCATTGCCAAACCTGCAGCTCTAAAAGGAGGAAAAGCTCTTGGCCGGGCAGGAGGAGCAATGGCCGAAGCTTCAGGTGTCAAAGGACTTGGAGAAAGTGTCAAAGGCGGTATCCAAAACGGTATCAAGAATATCGGAGGCAAAATGGGTGTCGGCAGCAAAGCGCAAATGGGCGCCAAAGGCCGCGACACCGGAAACAAACAGGCAAACAATCCGCCGGTGCCAAATTCCGGTTCAGGCAACAGCACCGGAAACGGCGGAGGCAGCAGCGGCGGCTCAAATAACAATACCGGCAGCAGCGGCGGAAGCGGCACCGGTAACACGACCGGAAACAGCGGAGGCGGAGGTTCCGGTAACACGACCGGAAACAGCGGAGGCGGAGGTTCCGGCACTCCAACGCCGTAAGTACGTAATTTGCAGAAGAAAGGAAAAAAATGAAGTCGCTTATTCTTACATTTATAATGTTTGCAGTGGTCTTTACCCTGTTGAGTTTCAATGTGCTGGACATTGTGAACACCGGCTTTTTTTCTTATTCGGCAAAAATACTATTTGTTCTGGTAATCATTTGCGCTTTGCTTTTTGTCGGCGTACCCGAAAACAAATATACCCAACAACTGCAAAAAATTTTGCAATTTCTACGTCGTAAATTGCGGCTGAAAAATGCTGACGGCCAGTCAACTCAAAACAAAAACCCTAATGCAGCTCCAAAGCGCACCGGCAGAAAAAACAAAAACTCAAACAGAAAGGAAAAAAATGTCTAAGTTAAAATTATTTTTTCTGTTTGTTTATGCAGGCATTACCGCTTTATGCCAGCATCGGTAGCTCTGAGTGTAAACCATCAGAGATAGCTAAAATCAAAAAAAATATTGATAACAGAGCCATAGCAGCATTAACCAACACTCAGCAGACTCTTGATTCCTATAATCAAAAAGCTCTCAGTTATGCCCAAAAATGCGATATAGCCATGGCAAATGATAGAGGTCTGGGTACACCTGTTACCTATTCACAAAGAGCACAGCAAACAATTATCACTCTTTTAGATGAAAAGTCTGCCGGATTTACGGCAGAGCAAATTAACAGGCCTGATAGCTACAAATATACAGGCGTTCAATGGACCAATAAAAAAGCCAAAAACCAAGAATGTCAAAAACTGCTGAATGAAGCCGCAAAATTGCAGCAACAGTTCAACCAGCAGCGAAATATTGCCGAAAGTATGCTTGGCGTGCGAAGAAACGACGATGATGTTCCGTTATCCTGTGTCTGCGATGAAAACGGGCTGCAGCCGGAATGTGTGACATACGTCAAAAATATCGGCGATGTACAAGATCAAATCAAAGGTTGCGAACCGTTCAGTTCATATTTGAACGAATTAACCAGCTGTCCGCTCTGCCCTATATTCAGCGTGATTTTAGACACCGACGCCAATTTGGCCGCTTTAGCCTGGAAAACTCTGGCTAAAAGTCTGCAATCCGTTGTTTTAACATTTTTCCTTGCTTATATGGCTTTACTGACACTGAAAAACATCAGTTCTCCGTCCGGAGCCGGCACCGGAGCTTATCTGCGTTCTATTTTGGGCTTAGGCCTAAAAGTTACCATAACTTATTTATTGCTTGACAACGGCGGTGCAATTTACGGCAGTTTTATCGGTCCGGTAGTGCAAGGCGGTCTTGAGATGGGCTTATCTTTGCTTTCGCTGGAAAATAACAATGTTGAAGGATGTATGAATAAAGCCTCATTCTATTCGCCGGTTGCTGCCGGAGCGCTTGATGCGGCGCTGTTGGGCAAAATTTATAATACCGTAGACTGTTTCAGTATGTCGGCAGCCACCATGCCGGCTGTGGGACGCGCATTGGCTTGCTATGGCTGGCATGCGGATACGATTCCGGAGTTTGCCACTTGGTTCAGCGGCATCGTAATTTATGTTTTCGGTGTTGGCATCTGGATGGTTATCGGTTTTTATTTGATTGACTGCACGGTTCAACTGGGTATTTTGTGCGCCGTTGTGCCGGTATTGATAGCCTGCTGGCCGTTCAAAATAACCACAAAATACGCCGGCAAAGGTGTGCAAATGCTGATGAACACGTTTTTCAACTTCAGCATGACCGGAATCATGCTAGTTGTTGCCATGAAGATTATCGGCTATTCTGCCGGCGGCAGACAAGGCGATTTATCGACCTTCCGCAAGGCGCTGAATGAAAACAAGGTGGAAGACCTTAAAAATCTGGCCCGCTTGGACGGCATTGATATTTTGATATTGATAGCCTGCTGCATTTTTGCGTTCAAACTAATCGGCGCTATTAACGGCATTGCCAATAAGTTTTCCAGCGGAGCTGGTACAGATATTGGAGCCAAGATGGGCGGGACTGCGGCTTCTGTGGCCGGAAGCGTTGCCAAAGGCGGTTTGCACGTTGGTGGAAAGGCCATTTCTACCGGTGCCGGCTATATTGCCGAAGCTACAGGTTTGAATAATGTCGGCGATGCCATCGCCAACACAGCTTTGAAAGGAGCTTCTGCTGCCGGAGCCAAAGTCGGCCTAAAGAAATTCCAGCCTGGGGCTCAGCAAGGTATGCCTGCCATGTCAAAACCAACTGCACAAGGCACCAAAGGCGGAAATACTCCAAACAGTAACAAACCTAGCGGCAACACACCGAACGGAAACGGCAACCCTAATGGCGGGGGCAATACGCCTAATGGAAATACACCGAATGGCGGCGGTACTCCAAACGGCAACACACAGAACGGAAACGGCAACCCTAACGGCAACACGCCGAACGGAAATACTCCAAACGGCAATACTCCTAACGGCGATACACCTAACGGCGATAACAATAGTCCATATATGTTCCCGCCACAAGAACACAATACAGGAAATGCTGGTATGGATGCTAAATTAAATCAAATGGATCAAAATTTAAAAGACGGCTATCATACAGGCAATGAACAACTAGATAAAGAATTTAATGATGGAGTTAGAAAACATAGGCAATCTGATGAAGACTTTATAAAACAGCGTGGCTATAATATGACGGGAACAGAATACCGTGATGCACAGCAAGTTTTACGCTCATTTGATGATACGGACAAGGCTAAAGAACTAAATAAACAAATAAAAGAAGCAGCAAAAAACAGTACCGTTGATAAAAATGGTGCTAGATGGTATTCTGATGAATACAGAGAAGCTGTAAAAAATTGGGAGAATGCTCAGCACGATTATGTAAAAAACAATTTCAATGAAAGAACTTATCAAAATTGTAAGACACTACAAAAAGATAGTAATTTTGTTGCTGATGATTCAAAATGGAAACAATGATAATAACACAAAATCTTAATTATATTGTAATATATTTTGCATAAAAATTATGATATACTAGCAAAAAGACAAAGGCAGAAGAAAAGGACGGACTAATGAAACTAAGCAAACTGAATAATCTCTTAAGGGTATTATTTGTGCTCTTTTCCGTGCTTTTTTTGCTGACGGCCTGCGGCGCTGAACAAGACGGAGCCATTGCGATTGATCAAGGCGATCCGCGTAAAGCCGCAGAACTGCAAAACACCTGCTGGCAGCGTAAGTTTTTGGAATATTTCTATGAAAACATCGGCACGCAGACAAAAACGGTTTATACCAACCTGACTTCTGAAAACCTGCTGAACGTGGTTCTGCTGGGCTTTACTATTTGGATGGCTTACCAAATTCTGCGTCATATCAGCACGCCGACGCCAGAATCTTTAGGCGAATTTTGGACCAAAATTATCCGCAAGGCGTTTTTATGCGCCTTCTGCGGAATTCTCGCTTCGTCAACCAGCCAAATTTATTACTTGATAAACAATTTCATTTTTCCGATTTATATCACGATTTTGGAATTTACATCGGAGATTATGGAGCGCTTGGCTAAAGATCCGGACGCTATGGTTAAGGCCATAAGTATAAAATCGACATTCTCTGACGATGCAACAACCGGCGCCTATATTTGCGAAGTCTATCCCGACAACTGGGGGGCAACCGGCTGCAAATATGCCCAGAAAAGCGGCGACACATTTTCCGAATCCAATTTTCCGTCGGCTCCGCTTGATATGTTGGGATGCATGGCCTGTGCTGTCAGCGACCGTCTCAGCATCGGCTATGACATCGGCATCCGCCTGATGAAATTAGTTTCTTTAACCAGCTTTATTTGCGGCGGCTTTTTGATTGTCTGCTTTACTATTGCCAAGCTTTGCTTTGTTTTATATTTAGTCGACAGCATTTTCCGCCTCAATATGATTTTGATTATTCTTCCGTTTTTGATAATGGCATATCCGTTTGAACAAATACGAAAATGGAGTATTAAAGGTTTTCAGATAATTCTCAGTTCTTCGGCGATTATGCTGTGTTTGGGCATTATCGTTTCCACCACTATTTTAGCCATGCAAAAAATGCTGGTTCAAGAAGATATCGGTATCGGCAATCAGGAACTTTATGAAAACTTTGGAACAACCGCGCTTTCGTTGATTTTTATGGGTTTTATGATTGTTAAAGCCACCGGTTTGGCTGTTGATTTGTCCGGTAGAATTGTTGGCTATAAAGGCGGCACCGGCTTCCAGAAAAAAGTACAGCAGCTTGTTGCTATGATTGCCAAAGGTGCGTTCCATATTATTACGGTCGGCGGCGGCAAAGTTGCCACTACCATTATCGACCATATCGAAAGATTGCGCGAAATCCGCGAAAAATACCGCCAGGCTAAGGCAAAAATGCAAGAAATGCGTGACAAAATGAACCGATACGCCGGCAGACAAACAGGAGGTAAAAAATGATAAGCTTAAAATACTTAAAACATTTTATCCTGCTGCTGTTTACGGTGTTCTGCCTTAATCTTGCCGCACCGCAGATTTCGTATGCCGAAGACGGCAAAAAAGTCGAAGATAGTAAAAAAGCCGAAGGCGGCGAGCAAACTGAAGATGTCAAGGAGCACACCTGCAGTGAAGCCTTTATAAAAAGTATGTATTACGGCGAAGACTATGAAACATCAAAGAGCAAATGTTGGTACTGCAGAGTTGTGATTGTGATGACAAACGCTTATTTGCAAGCGGCCGAATCTTCTATTCCAACCACGGTAGAGCTGGGGCACCTGATTTTGAAACTAGGCTTTGTGATTTGGCTGGCCATCTTTTTACTTAAACAGCTCAGCTCTATGAGCCAAATTACCCCTGGAAAAATGTTACAGGAAATTTTGATAATGGCCTTTAAATGCGCTTTTTCATACTACGCATTAGATATGGGTACTGATTTTATAACCAATTATATTCTGAATCCGATTATGATAACCGGTACGGATATCGGCAGCGCGCTGCTGGATGGTTTAATGGCAAAAGGTGGTAACGCATGACAAAATTGAAAAAAATAATTTATCTGATAATTGCCTGCCTGTTTTTGAACATCAGCGAAACAAATGCTGCTATGGATCCGGATTTGGCTTTTGTGACCGCCACTTTGTTCAGTGAAGCCGGCGGTGAAACAGTACAAGATGTCTACGCTATAGCCAGCGTTATTGTAAACCGCCGCAACTACTATCAAAAAAGAGCCAAAAGCGGTGTTCAGGTCAAACTTTCAGACGTTTGCTTAGGCCGCTACCAATTCTCATTTTGGAATAATAAAAGAAACTGGACTGTAGCCAATATTGAACGCTGGGCGCAAAATATGAACCGCTTGAATAAAGCATCTTGGAATAGATGCTTAGAAATAGCCAAAATGGCCATAAACGGAACCTTAAAAGACACTACCGGCGGCGCCACCGCATTCTACGCTTCCTGGATGGATAAAGGAAAAACCCCTAAATGGGCCAGAGGACAAAAATATAGTTTTACCAGTAACAGTAAAAAAATCAAACTCATCTACGGAGTTGGTCTGAGCCCGCTGAAAACATGGCACAGCGCAAATTCAATCGCCGGAGGCGGAGGCGGAGGAGACTGGAACGGCAGCTTTACCGGCGTTAACGGCTCCGGAGGCAGTACCGATCAAGATATTGTTTATTATAAAGAGGAATATAAATTGCCTCCGGAATGCGGAGAGGCCTCCGGTGCTACAATGTTGATAAACAACGATATTATGAAACACCGCTTGTTTGCCGAAGATATTTTAATAAACATGGAAAAGATGATGGTTAAAATCTACCAGAGCCTCGGCGGATTATTTGCACGCGGACATGCGCTGATGTGCTATGCCACCAACGTTTCTCCGCTTTGTCTGGATGGTGGCGGCGGCATGCTTGGAGCGGTTAAATCCATAGCCAACTGCTCGCTGAAAGTACCTTTGCTGAACTACTTTATTCCGGGGGTGCTTATTTATATCACGGGCTTTTTCCTGTGTATGTCTATTGGTATGTATTTTGTTGACATTTCATTCAAGCTGGGCTTTGCTGTGCTGTTTCTGCCGCTTTCCATATCTCTTTGGCCGTTTCCGCCTACCCAAAGCAAGCTGACCGAAAATATTTCAATTATCATCCACAGTGCCATGCTGTTTGCCTTTGCGGCAATCGGCACCGCTTATGCCGTTTTGATAATCAGCGCGGCTATGGGGATGGAAGAAACTTTCTGGAAAGTAATTAACGATGCCTCGTCTCTAAATGCCAACAGCGGTTTGGCTGAACTCGGCTTATATTATGGTAAAGGTTGGATTAAAGAGCTTACTAACAGTGACGACAGCATGGAAAAATTCAGCCAACACTTCAGCATCAGCTCGACCTATATTTTGGTAATTTTGTTCAGCCTGTTTTTTGCCTTCAAAATTTTGGCGGCCAGCATCAACAACTATCTGAATTACTTTTTCGGCGACGGCTCTCTGGGCGCTGCCGACAACGCCATGCACCACATGGGCACCCAAGCTGTCGGTTTTATAAAGAATAACACTGTAGACCCGGCAGCGCGATTGGTTCGCGATGTGGCTATGACGCAAGGCGGCAGGGCTCTTGAAGGTGTCGGCAACTTTATCGACCGTCACACGCCTAACACCAAATTCGGCGGCGGAGCTGCTCCGGTTACGGCCGGCAAGGCTATGCCGATGGCGCAAAATCCGCATGCCAAGCCGATACAACCGGCTAAACCGACAAACGGCGGCAAAGGTGCAGACGGTGACGCGGCTGAGGATTTGGATAAGCCGGATACCTTTACTAACGAAGACGGCGCTAATACCGAAAACAATCAGCAGACGGATAACAACCAATCTGCCGCCAATAATAATTCTCAACCAAACGCTGAAAATCAGCCGCAAACCGAAAGCAGCTCGCAGCAAACGGCTCAAGTCAACGGCAGCGGCGAACCGCAAACAGAAAACAGCGGCGGCAAACAGCCGGTTAATAATCAGCAAGCCCCTAAAAACAGCAACAAAACGCAGCAAAATAATAACCGGCAAGCTCCAAACGAACAGCAGCAAACAAATAATCAGCAGCAGGTTCCTAACGAAAGCGAGCAGCAAGCCCCATCTGCTCAGCAAGCACCAAATGAAAATCCGCAGCCGGATAACCAACCTCAAGACTCCGGCGGACAGCCTCAAGCCGATAATCAGCAGCAGACTCCGGATAATAATAACAGCGGACAGCAGGCTCCTGCAGCTCAGCAAACAAACAAACAGCCGCAAACGGTTATGCAGCAAATTAACACTTTTTCGCGTCCAACCGGCCACAGCTTGACAGTCGGCAATGCCTTTAAGGCGGTTCGCCACCCGCAGCAAGCCTACCGCACCATTAAAAAATTGGCTCAACAGGGCGTACAGGATTGGCAGCAGGCGGATTCACTCAAAGACAAAGGCTCGCTTGTTTTGAAAAAATCTGGCCAAGTGGTTGTGCGCAGCGTCCGCGGCAATGCGGTTGAGGCAACCGGTGCCGGTATGAAGGTCGGCAGTGGATTTTTGAAATACGTCGGTAAAAAAATGCAGTCCAAACCGGCGGAATGGCAAAAAGAGCGTCAGCAGCGCCGCGGTTCAGGCTCTCAGTCTGATTACGACAGGCAGCGTGAAGAAGAATGGCAGCGTGAGCAAGAAAGAATTAACAGCAGTTATGATTAACAATATGCTTCTGAGGAATGTGATATGATAAAGTACCGGACAGTCGTTAAAAATATTATCTTCAAAACTCTGATGCTTGGTCTGAGCGTCAGCTGTTTGGTCTTATATTCCGCTCCGGCTTTTGCTAACTGCAACGGCGTCACTCCAAAGTGCAGTGAAGTTGCTAAAACCGAATCTCAAGGAGGATGCGTTCCGAATGGTTCTAAGTCACATTTTTCAAACAATTCATCTGAACAAGTAAAAGCCAAATGTGTAGCGAATCAAACCAGCAACGGGTGCTATAATTCCGTACCGGTCAGCAATGTTGGCTCTTATAACCGAGCCGGTTGGCGAGCAAGTAAAAACCGCAACCACTTTGGAAGTGACCTTGGCACCGGTGGTGATCCACGTGTAATTGCCTACGCTCCGGCGGACGGTGTCATTAAAGGCTGCACGTTGTCCGGCGGCGGAGGAAGAACTATGGTTATAGAACATACCAAACACTGCGATGGAGCCGGAAAAAGTGGATCCTACTATACAACTGTTTTTAGACATTTCTTTAAACCGGAAAGATGCAGCGGAAGTGTAAAAAAAGGCGATAGATTAGGCATCGTTGGTGGGTCAAATTATGTTCGTTCTGCCAATTTGCTTTGTGACGCAGAAAAACAAGGTGGAGGAAAAAAATGTAAAAAAATATCAAAAGATAAAAAAGTGTGTTGTAGCCCCTACCCTATACACTTACACATGGAAGTGGTTGACGGTCGAGTAAACGCTTCGGCCACAAGTGTAGCTTCTAATATGACTTACCAAGCTTCTTGCGGAGGTTTGCAAGCTCTTTGCGGCGGATGTCCGGTAAGCACCAAATCATGCAGAGGCGGAATGCAAGGCTACAGCAATGGACAGAGAGCCACAGCCGATGATGCACAGAGACCTGATGCCATGGGAGAAAATCCGAACGGAGGCGAAATGGGAGACGATTCTGGTGAGCCGGCTTGCTTGCTGTCCAACTATTTGGATGCTGAAGGCTGCACCAGCTGCGATATCTTCAAAACCATTTTCAACGCCGCCAGCACTATTGCCGCCACAGCTATCGGCAATTTGGCAGCACCAAGCCGCACCTTAGTTTTAACAGGCTTTTTGATTTGGCTGGCCATATATGTTTTGAAACAAATTTCTTCGTTCCAAGGCGCATCACCGGGGGATATGCTCAAAGGCATCATCTTCCAAGGCGCCCGCGTCGCCATTGTGGTGTTTATGCTCTCCGGCGCGCTTTATCAGGTAATGGACTTAACCTTAAATCCGGTTATGAAAACCGGTCTGACCTTTGCCAACTCGCTCAATCCTAATTCCAATTGTGACACTTCGCGGGAATACATGCAGGGCATCAACGGTTACGGCAGCGACACCGGTCTGCAGTCCACTTCCATCGGCGGTTTGTCGCGCGATTTGGGCGAATCTATTATTTGCACCATCAAAAACCTCGAAGACAGTGTTGGTATTTTGATGTCTTTGGGTAACTATTCTATCTGCCTATCCTTCCACGACCGTTCAGTTTTAGACGGCCTGATGCCGCATCTCGGCTATTTGATTTCCGGTGCCGGCTTATGGCTGGTCGGGCTGTTCTTGCTGTTTGCCTTTCCGTGGTGTCTAATCGACTGTATTCTGCAGCTGTGCATCGCCGCTGCCATGATGCCGTGTGCTGTCGCCGCGTTTGCTTTCAAGTCTACAGCTAAATACATTAAAATTGTTTGGGAGTTTTTCATGAACGCCATGTTCAATCTGGTGTTTATGGCGGTATTGCTGTTTATTTTAACTTCAATGTTCAAAAACTGGATTGGCCTCAGCAACGAATCTTTAGCCTCTTTTGATCCAAACCTACTGGTTACCGCTTTCCAAGAAGACGGTTTGGCTTGGTGGGGTATCGGCTTCTTCAAAATCTTTGCTTTTGTATTCTTGTTTGTATGCTTTATAGATGAAGTTCCGCAAATGGCACAAAACTTTGCCAGCGGCGCGCCTATGGGCGGCAGCAAAGGCATCGGGCGCATGGTGGGCGGAACCGTGGCGCAAACCGCCGCTGCCGGATTGAAAGGTGCCGGACATATTGCAGCTAAAAGCGCAGGAGCCATAGGCGAAGCCACAAACTCTTTGGCCGGAAACTGGGCGCGCAGCAAATGGAATCAGGCTAAAGGCATCACCTTGATGGCTTTGGGCGGACGTAAAATCACCGACGCCGACGGCAAAACCATTGGCTATCAGGCACGCTTCAAGGTTCCGGGATTTACGCAAACCCGAACCGTTACCAAAGACGCAAACGGCGTATGGTCGCAAACCAAAGAAACACACCAAAAAACCGCAGCCGACAAGGAATTTAAGCCTATGGTAAACGCAAACGGCGAACAAACATACGCGGTTAAAACCGGCGGTAAAGGCCCGTTCTCGGAATATGAGGAAATGACAAAATCTGTGGATTCCGCATCTGGAAACAATGTCTACACCTCTAAAGACGGCCAAAGCATGCTGATTACCGACGCCAACGGCAATATCTTGCAATATAAGCGCCGCCGCGACACCTCAATGCGCCAAGAAGAACACCGCGGCAGCGTGCAAAACATAAATGATGCCTTTATGCACAAACGCACCATGGTAGATGCCAAAGGCAATGTCATCGGCACTGATGTAGAGTTCAAAAACGTAAGTTCAAAATATTTGGTCAACAAAGACGGCAGTACCAACATGCACGCCTATAACCAGATTATAAACGGCGTCAGCGATGAAAACAAAGCCGATGCCTTGGCCGCTATGGCAGGAATTCACATGGCTTCGCGCGGACAAACTTTGGACAATCGTTTCAAAAGCCGCGATGTGGTTATGGATAACAACGGCGGCATAACCATTACGCAAACCAACCGCGACGGCAGTGTTCAGCTTGTCAACGCCCAAATGGTCGGCGACCAAATGGTTATCAGCAACCAAATAACCGACACCAAAGGCAATGTGACAATCCAAAAGACTAACGGCCTGCAAAACAAAACCACTTCATTCAGCAAACAAAAAGACGGGACCTATAAAAAATCCGTCAAATACAGCTTTACAGATGAAGCCCATAGCCGCAGCCGTCTGTCTGACCCGCTGGATGCTAACGGCGCTTGGGGCTATGGCATCAATCCGCAAAAAGCGATGTCCGGCTTTAATGCCAATGAGTTCCAAGAACATCTGGATCAGTTGGCTAACGGCAAAATCAAAGACACCTCGCTGACCGAAGTCCAGATGCTGATGGAAACAAACAACAAGCAGCTGCCAAAACTTGCCGACTCTCAACGCGGTGCAACTATTTTACATGGCTTAGCATCAGTACAGTCTCAAACTCCGGATACTCAGCAGAAAAATATTGACGCAAACACCTATTTGCAACAATTTAATATGAGTACTCCGCCAAACTATAATGCCAGCGGCCACAGCCTGCCGAAGAGCAGATTTGATAAAAACGGCGTAAAACACACCGTTAAATATGCTCAAAACGGCGATTACAGCGACACCTTTAAGCAAAAAGACGGCAGCCGTCAAACGCTTATCTATGGCAAAGATAACAAAGTTAAGGCTAAAATTGTTATTGATAAAAACAACAATGAAACCCGCATTATGTATAAAAATGACGGAACTGATGTTTTCAAAAACAACAGCAGCGGCGGCATAACACGCCAAAGCTTTGATAAGGATAAAAATCTTTTATCTGAAGTAGTGCAGGACAAAGACGGGCGTTCGTCGCTTAATAATGCGTCCGGGGCTGTTCAGACGTCCTCACCGACCAGAGCCGAACTGCTCGATGTAAGCGCCGCCCTACAAGAGGATATTGCCAATGGTGTTGTTGATTCTCAGGAACAGATGATGGCGCAGGAACTGATCAAACAAGAATTGCAAAGCATTATTGACGACCCGACGCAACTGTCGCAAATGAAAGATAATGAGTTAAAAGAAACCGTTATGTTGGCCGATGCAGCTGTCAAAGATGCCGACGGCAGACGCGACGCAGAACTCGATAAGCTGCTGAATGACGCTATGGCCGTTATGACACCGCAGCAAAAGGCAGAGCTGATGCTGACGGCAAATCTTTCTAAAGAACTTGCAGCCCAGCTGGTTTCATAAATCCCAACAAAACAATTTCGGCAAATATCGCTAAAAATTTTACAAAAATTTAGACATTTGCCGAATTGTTTTTTGCACTTTCTTTATTGCTGCGGCAACGCTTTCAGTGCTGTCTATCCAAAAGCTGATATACACAACCGCGTTTTTTGTCTTGCTTTTTTTATTCTTATGGCTATTATTAGCCTTAACTATTATTTATGGAGAAAAATGATATGGAAGAAATTATTTTCCCTAATCAAATCAGAATGCACAGAAGATTACGCGGTATGTCTATGCAAGAGTTGGCCGACCATTTGGGTGTCAGTCTTTCCGCTATTTCTAAAATAGAAAAAGGTTACCGTCGCCTCAATCATGAACAGCTTATTCAAGTTGCCGAATTGATTGACTGCTCACTGCAAGACTTGTACGTAAACGAACAAAATTCACAGCAGGATGTTGTTCAGGCTTGGAAACGCGAACAGGAAAGACGCTGCAAAATCAACCAAAACGCCGGTTTAAAAACCTTGGGCGCCGGTTTACGCCATATCCGTACCGATAAAGGCTTGACTTTGATAGAAGTTGCCGAAAGCGCCGATATGACACTGTCGGTTTATCACCGTATAGAAATGGGACAGCGTGAAGTTTCGGACAAAGAATATCAAAACATTGCCAAAGCTTTTTCTATGACTGTCGACAAGCTGAAATCAGAAATTAAAAAATTAGATTCCGAAGGTGTGCTTGAAGATATTATCGAACACAATGAAACAAGATATAAGCTTTTAAACAATTCCCGCTATTCAGGAACAGCTATGGCGGCTGCCGAAGAAGACGAAATTGCCATGCTGCCGGTTTATGGCACCAGCAATGCCGAAGGCAATATTGTAATTGATCGCGCTAATGCCGTTAAAGAAGTTGTTTGCCCTATACAACTGCAAAACAAACCGGAGGCTTATGCCGTAAATCTTTGCACCCGCCGTTTGGGTTCTCTGCTGCCGAGCCGCGCTATTTTGTTTGTTGACAAAACAGAAGTCGTCAGCGCCGGAGATATCGCTCTATATTACATCAGCGAAATCGAAACAAAGCTTATCAGCGTCCGCGAAGATGAAAACGGTCAACTTTACGGCTTGCGTTGGAATCCGGATGAAAGAACAAATTTCAGCAACAGCGATTTAACAAAAATTCATAAAATTGTGGCGATTAACTTATAATTTGTTGCCACAGTACTTATATTAACCAGAAATTTACTCTCGCTTTATATAAGACGAGAGTAAATTTTTAGTATGAGAGTTTTAATGTCTGATTTTATGATTGAAGGAAATGATTTTGCCAGTGAAAAGGATGAGGAATCTCCTATTCTTGCGGCTCAGCGTTATCTGAATATCTTTCATCAAATCCATATTTTTAATCAGGCGAAAAAAGACGAGTTCAACAAATCTCTTATGGATATGCCGGAAAAAACTAAAAAATTGCTGGCAACCATGCCGGGCGGACGCGTGCTTTTGGAACACCTAAAAGAATTGGAAGACCAACAAGGTATTACATCGAAAGAAACTCTAAATCTAATCGCCAAAAACATAGAAGAAGAAAAAAAATCACTCCCTGTCAAGAAAAAGCACAATATCAACGTCACTGTCGGAGAATTGGCTTTGGGCAATGAATTTGCCGTACAATTAGCAAATTCTTTAGCAACAGCTTTTCACGGCTCAACGACCTCCGATACGGAAAACAAACCGGAAAGCCGGAATATTCCGCTTTACGGCTCCAACAACACCAATGGCAACATCATTTTCGGACAAGGAACTTTATTGCGGCAAATTCCCTGCCCCGCTACTTTTCCTAACCCCAAAAACATATACGCCGTAAAATTATATACACACCGCCTCGGCCCCATGCTTTCCAACAAAGCCATTCTCTATGTCGATAAATCGGAAATTGTATGTTCCGGCGACTTAGCTCTTTATTTTTTCAAACATGACGAAGCAAAACTTATCAATATCCGCGAAGATAAAAGCGGCAAACTTTACGGTTTGCGCTGGAATCCGGTTGAACGGACCGATTTTGATAATGACGACTTAACAAAAATTCATAAAATAACCTGCATTAAGCTGTAATTTTTTACGCGTCTTTAATATATTTTAATAAGAAATTTACTCTCTTTTGTTTATACTGCCATAAGTAGAATTGTTTTTTAGCTTAGATGAGGCAAAAAGGTGTCAGACGATTATTTAGTTGATGAAACAGAATATTCCAACAATCAAGAAGAGGAAGATCCGATTCTGGTTGCTCAGCGCTATCTGAACATCTTTCACCAGATTCATATTTTTAACCAAGCCAAAAAAGACGAGTTCGACAAATCTCTGTTGGATATGCCGGAAAAAATCAAAGAATTACTGGCGACCATTCCGGGCGGACGCGTGCTTTTGGAACATGTAAAGGAAATAGAAGAAAAACAAGGCCTCAATTCCGGCGGAACCACCGAACTTATTGCCCAAAATATTGAAGAAGAAAAAAAATCTATTGATAATCTGGCGCAGCACCCGCTTACCGGCAGTGGCGGCGAATTGACACTCGGCGCAGATTTTGCCGAAAGTCTGGCCAACTCGCTGGCGACTGCGTTGAAAAACAGCAATGTTGCCGCAGCTCCAAGCAGCAATATGGCCGATTTGGCGCAAATCTTAAACAAATCGTTTAACGCTTATGCTGCCAGTATGCAGACTTTGACTAACCGCCTTGTCAGCCAAACCAACACAACGGCTATGCCTCAATCGATTCAAACTCCGGCCGGAGTTGCCGCGCAACAGCAAAACAATTCATCAACTACCGTAAACAATATAAATTTAGACACATCATATTTTAATACCCTAAATCAAACGCTGATGCAAAACGATGCCCACCGCCATGATGATATGATGCAAATTGTCGAAGCCATAAACAAAAAACTCAATCTTGCAAATATCAACGGAGGAATCAGCGCAGGAATAGGTGCCGGAGCCGTCAGCGCCATCGGTTCGGAAATGCAGGCTCAGGCTATTGCCGGCTTTGTAACCGAAGCCCTGAAACAAAACAATTCACAGCAGATGGAAGCTATAAAAGCTTTCGGAGAAATGATGGTGCAAGCCATAACTAAATCTCAACAGGAATTAGCACAGACTTTAGCAAAATCAGGTCCACGCCACACCGTAAAAGTAGTTGTTTCGCAAGATGTTGATGTGGAAGACCAAACCGGAGGCAGCACAGTTGCCGTCGCTCCGGCGCCTGTTATTGCACCGATTCCGACAACTAAGGCAGAAGCTGCTCAGCCTAAAGAAACGGTGCTGAAAAAAAAAGATGCCGCAGTTCAAGAACAACCTGAGCCTAAAGAAAAAACAAACTTTATAAAAAACTTTAGCGATAAAATCAGCGAAACAACCAATAAAATAACTCAAAATTTAAGCAAAGAGGCCAAAAACACTTCTGACTCGCTTTTGAACAATATCAACAAAAGCCTCAACAAAATAAACGATTTAAAAAAACAGAATCAAAACAAAAATAATAATCAGCAGCCACAGAAAAAAGCTGATGATAAAGCAATAAAAAACGAAACGCCGAATAACAGCAAAAAAGAAAACACGCTGCCTAAAAATCAACCCATCAAAGAAAATAATTCGGTTAAAGACCTTAAAAATGACAATCCGAAATCGGATAACAGCAAGCAAAACACTAAAAACGAAAATAAAAAAACAGAAAACCTGCTGCAAAACGAACATCTTAAAGATTTGCCGAAACCTGATAAGAAACAGCCTGAAAATAAGCCTGCAACACAAACTGTATTGCCTGAAAACATCGTCAAGCAGCCGCAAACAGATAAACAGGTTAAAACAGTACAGGCTATTGTTCCGCCGGCCATGCCGAAAGATGAAAGGCAGATAGTAATTCCGCCGCAAAACAATAGAAAAGTTAAAGAAGAAGCTGAAAAAGTGCCGCAAGTCGAACATCCGCAAAAATCAGCCGACGATGCCTTGAGTATAGATGATATTCTGGCAGAAATTCCAACTGAAGAACCTGATATTTTTGCCGACGACTCATTTTCTAAAGCTGCCGACAATAATGAACCGGATATTTTTTCAGACAACACTTTTGGAGAACCGGAGACTGATAAAAAAAACGACAACCAAAAAATCTTGCAAGCCGCTACTACTCCAGAATTGCAGAAAATTAAACCTACTTCAAAATTACCGGATGCAAATGCTAAACAAGATACTGAGTTAAATATTGATGATTTAGATTTATCGGCCTTATCTGCTGAAAATCCGCAAGAAAAAAGAACTATTGACGATGACTTACCGAAAAATGAACCTATGGAACAACCGGCAAAAGAATATCGAAAATCTCAGCTTCATTCGTACGAGGACGCGCTGTTAAAAATCAAAAATGCTTTGAGTTCCGACAACAATGTTTCCATAAACAATCTTAATGTTAAACCGGTTTCTCTGGGAAATGAAGATGATTTGCCGAAACCTGAGCCTCAGCAGCCAAAGTCCCAAAATGCCGCACCTGACACATCTAAAGCACAAGACAACGGACTTTGGAATTTTGATGACAGCCTTCCGGCAAAAGCTTCTCCCGCTGCCGATAATAACGGCGGAGATTGGGAATATGTCGACGAAAACGGCAACCCAGTTTCGGCTGATGACAGCGGAGATTGGGAATATGTCGACGAAAACGGCAACCCCGTTTCGGCTGATAACGGTGACGATTGGGAATATGTAGACGAAAACGGCGACCCTATCTCGGCTGATGACGGCGGCGACTGGGAATATGTTGATGAAAACGGCAACCCCGTTTCGGCTGATGACGGCGGCGACTGGGAATATGTCGACGAAAACGGCAACCCTATCTCGGCTGATGACGGCGGCGACTGGGAATATGTCGACGAAAACGGCAATCCGGTAAACAAAAATAAGGCGTAAAAAAGGTATTTACAAATAAACAGAGCATTAGTACAATAAAAAGCATAATTAAGAGGATAAAAAAATGGCAGATGAAATTACTACTCCTATTACCAAAGAATCGCTTTGGTACGTTGATAATTACATTGTTCTGATAGACTATTACGACCGCACGATTTCCCGTATTGCCGCACGTTGTATCCGCAGTGGCAACATTGCTTTGGAAGAATATAAATTTTATCCTTATGTACTTGATGTTTTGGAAGAAATCTGCGAAACCGGCAACTATATTCTGGAGCATAAAGAGCTTTATCCGTATATTGAAAAGAAAATTGCCGGCGGAGTTGAAGCCCTGCGCAAAAACCTTTCCATTTATCAAGAAGAATTAACCAACAACCAATCGCCGGATATGCTGCGCTCTGATCCTAACGAACTGCAAAAAATGAATGACGTTATGAGTAATTTTGATAAATCAGTAGACCCAACCTCAGGCGCCGGCATGAATATTGACGATTTGATGAATAAATTGATGGCCGAAAACAATATCAATCAGGATCAAACAGAAAACAGTGACGGCAACCAGCAGCAATAGAAAGGCATTTGCAATGAAAAAACAACTTAATTTATGGGCTACAGCTTTAGGCTTGTCAATTTTGATATCCGGAATTTCCGGCTGCATAAACATTGACAACGATGCTGTTTCAGCCGACGCTGCGGAAACGGCTTCTGCGCCTGCAGCTGCACATCCGGCTGCAACTGCCGAACAGCCGACATCAGATTTGGAAAGTATGAAATTTGCCGCACCGGAAATTGAGTTTAAATCTCCGGAAGATCCGGCTATCATCCGCACGCCGGAAGGCGCCAACGCACTGGATTTAGAAACTCCTTTGCGCTGTAACGTAAATTGGAAAACTCAACAGATGGTTTTGACTCTGCCCTACATCAATTCAGCCTTCAAGCTGGAGCGCAACGGCCGCAACGACCCTTTACCTCGTTTTGAAGTAACAGGCTACACTTTCGATATGATGCCGGCCGAACAAGCGTTGGTAAAACTAACCAAAGAAGCAGGTATCCGCGTTTCTTCTGCTGACGGACCATATACCAGCATTTCGGCCGAAGACCTGAAAGGCGAATTTTCAGAAGTCATTAAAATGATTGCCGATTCTGCAGACATTTATTACACCTACAATGCCAAAGACAAAATTTTAACTTTGAGCCGCCGTGTAAATATGACACTCTATACACCGCCGTCACGCCCGATTATTTTGGGGTTGCTTGATGTTATTCGTGGCGCCGGCATTACCAGCATTGTTACAAACTGGGCCGATTATTCCATCACTTTTGATGCGGATATAGAAACTCGCAACAAACTGCAGGAACTTATAAAGTCTTTTGAAAACAGCCCGACGCTTATTGCTTATGACGTAAGTATTTTCCGCTTGTATCCGTATATGCAGCAAGATATTGAATGGAAAGAGCTGCTTGATGCATTCGATTTTGGCTCTATTACAACGGCGCAAACCGGTGTCATCGGCAGGGTTTTAACCACCACAAATGACATTTCTATTGAAAAATTGCAGCAGTTTTTAGGCAATCAGGCCCAAATAGAAACTGTTTCCGAAGGTAAATTTATTGTACCTAATTTATGGCTTTCCCGCTTTGATATCGGCAAATGCAGCCGTCCGGAAAGCAATGCCTATGGCATGTCGATTTTAGCAAAAGCCTCAGTAGAAAAGAAAAATGAAATCTTTTCGGAAATAACTTTGGAAGAAACCGACGGACAAGTTACTCAATTTAAAATCCGCAACAAGCTCGGCGAAAACTTTTTGATAATCGGTCTGCCTAACGAGCTATTCGGTATTCAAAGCCCTAAATCTGAAACCATTGTCTTTATGGTTCCGCGCTTAATACGTACTCTCAAAACCAATGAATCATTGAAAAACAGAATTTAACGGAGAAAAAAATGGAAGAAAATCAGCAAAACAATGCGCCTCGCAAAATAAGAAAAATCAAACGTCCGCGCGTCTCTGAAAATCAGCCTGCCACCTACGGCGTTCCCGAAAAAATTTCCGTGCCGCAAGCCAATTTGCAAAGTGAAATAACCGAAAACTATTTTGACAACAACGGAGATGCCGAAAATATCCGTTTTATTACAGATGAGGAAATGATGCCTCAGGAGCCGGAAACAGTTACCTATTTTCTGAAAAACAAAACTGTTTTGCTAATGCTGGTTTTAGCGGTTTTATTCGGCACTGTTTTAGGCTCCACTATGTTTTCTACGCAAGAAACCACCAAAAAAGGCTTGGAAGGCGTGGTAGTAAACTCCGATGTTCCGGTTGGACGCAGCCGCTGCGGTTTGGTTGAGCCGCACCAAGGATGTGTTCTCTATATTATGAACCCACGCAACCAAGAAGTTACCGGCAAAGACTTTTTTGCCACAGCGGCGCAATGGACACGCCGTGAACGTTATTTGATAGAAACCGGCAATATGCACTACAGCAGCAAGCGCATCCGCCCGGGATATATCGCTCAAATAAACATTCCGCCGCTTTCAAACAACAACTAATCAGCAAAGCCTCCGTTTCCGGAGGCTTTTTCATTATATTTTGAAAACCCTTTGATTTGCATATCCTCGACTATACCGGCCTTTTATATAGCCCAATTCATCTTTAATCTGCAAAAAGCCGCCTATCAGTTCATACATACCACTTTTATACTTATTGATTTTATACATTTCCATGGCTTTGGAGTAACCGGCAATTCCTCCAACGCTCAACACTGCAATAATCGCCAGCACACCCAGCATTTCATCATACTGCGCCCGCCCTGCAACACACTGTTATAGTCATCCTTGGCTTTGAGCGTCAGCTCATTCGCCGAGGATCCAGGATGGTATATCCGATTAAAAAACTGGTAACAAGCATTAAACCAACGTCCCCAGCACCAGTCATTCTCGGGCGTGACGCACAGTCTGTCCCGAGAATCTTGGCGCAACATACTCCTTTTTAATAATTCAGCTCAAAAGTAAAGATATTTTTA
>ERZ1035032.782-NODE-782-length-23013-cov-12.541772_pt1 | contig 23013 bp, 10 predicted proteins | sample MGYA00520693_ERZ1035032 | MGnify/ENA primary metagenome ERZ1035032 (study PRJEB33766, sample SAMN09781740) | gut metagenome | biome: gut microbiome | host: Homo sapiens | place: Madagascar | study: EMG produced TPA metagenomics assembly of the PRJNA485056 data... | reverse complement strand
ACATTGGATCTGCTAATACGTCTCTTTTCTGAGTATGTCCTTTACGTGGCACGGTTCTTCCCTCCTTAATCATAATTTACTATACAGAACTCTGTCTGCATTGCCCGGTCTCCAGTCTCTGGATCCGGAGGACTTCATTTCGATTAATTCAACGGTACTCACAATGTAGTGGCAGATATCTGCCCTTCGTGTTCGTGCGGAAATATATCTCTGTGTGAAACAATTCCAACACTTACCATGTGATACTATTGGTTCGCTGAATTACAGTAACTCTACGCTACTATTTTGCAGCCTTTGGTCTCTTAGCGCCGTACTTGGAACGAGCCTGCTTTCTGTTAGCGACACCGGCAGTATCAAGTGTACCACGGATAATGTGATATCTTGTACCTGGTAAATCCTTAACACGACCACCACGGATCAGAACAACGCTGTGCTCCTGTAAGTTATGTCCCTCACCCGGGATATAGCTTGTAACCTCGATTCCGTTGGAAAGACGTACTCTGGCGATCTTTCTAAGAGCTGAGTTAGGTTTCTTAGGAGTAGCTGTCTTAACAGCAGTACATACACCTCTCTTCTGCGGGGAAGAAGTATTGGTTGGCTTCTTCTGCAAAGAGTTGTAACCTCTCTGAAGTGCAGGTGCTGTAGACTTCTTAACAGATGTCTGACGTCCTTTTCTTACTAACTGGTTAAATGTTGGCATTATTTTCACCTCCTGTTTTATTTGTATGAGATCATAAATTGATCTCGGCGTACGTATGCACGCTAAATTATTATATTAACCCTATCTTTTTTTGTCAAGTTCTTTTCCAAAATTTCCTTGAATTTCGCGGAATACGCGGGTAAAAAAGAGTTCTGCATGCAAAAAGAAAAGATGGAAAACTCCCAACGGATATCTTCCATCTATTCTTCCACATTTTTACATGTTTATACCAAACGGTCAGCCATTTGCCCGTTTTCTCTGCTTCTCCTGTCTCTCACTGGTCAGAATCATATAGATTCCCAGCAGCATCACACCGATGCACAGAACATATTTCGGATTTAACGACTGTCCGGTCTTCGGCGTCTCATCTTTCGCCTGCGAGTCATCCGCCGCCTGCGCATTATCAGCCGGCTGCTCCGTCTCCGCCGCTTCCGTCGTCTCTGCCGGCTGGCTTTCCGCCTGGCTTCCGCCTGCCGGTGTAATCACAAACCCGGAGGTTGCCTGCGCCGTTGAATCCGAGTGACGCTCATCCACTACGATGACATAATCACACGCATGCACAAAGGAAAATGACACATTGCCGTCCGCATCTGTATCAGACTGTCCCATATACTCCAGGATCTGATTATCTACATTATAATAGAACAAAGTGCCCAGCTTATTGGCGTTCGCCGCACCGACATTTACGGTCAGCTGCGCCGTCAGGCCAAACAGGTTGTCGTGCGCCAGATGCATCTGCGTTGACCATCCGCTTCCGGTTACTGTGCTCTGCAGGTTCGCCGGCACATTGCTTGTTCCCAGTTCCACGCCAAAATCCGTATCTGCTACAACGCTTGTGTCAATGCTGCTTCCGTCAATCGTCCATGAGATTCCATTTCCCATATCCAGAACCAGCGTCAGCTGCTTATCTGCCGCCAGTGTCAGAATATCCTTCGGCACAACCGTGGTGCCGTTCATGGTAATATAGATCGTTGAACCTGGATCCGCCACCGTCATCTGCGTGTAAATCGCATCCCAGCCCTTCAGTTCCTCATTTCCGGTGATATATGCGGTTCCCTGCTCTGCAAATCTGGTCGTCGCAGGCACTTCCGCCGCTGTCGGCTGCACATCTCCCTGTGTCTCCGCCGTCGTCGCTGCCGCCGATCCGGTACCGCTGCTCTGTGCGCCTGCCGCTCCGGCACTGCCCTTTACCGCACCGCTGCCTCTTCCACTGCCGTTGCCGCTTCTGCTACCTCTTCCAGATGATGTGCCGTTACTCTTTCCGCTGCTGCCGCTTCCGCTGCCCGTACTGCTGCTGTTATTACCACTGCTCGTGTTGCTGCTGTTATTGCTGCTATTGTTATTACTGCTGTTATCACTGCTGCTGTTATTGTTATTGCTGTTGTCGCCGTTGTTATTGTCATCTGCCGGTTTTTCCGTGTCCTCGGTCGGCTTCTCCGTATCCTCCGTCGGCTTTTCTGTATCCTCGGTCGGTTTCTCCGTGTCTTCCGTCGGCTTTTCCGTGTCCTCGGTCGGTTTCTCCGTATCCTCGGTGTCGTCCGGCTTATAATCCGTCACCACAATCGCACCGTACGTCTCCACCAGCTTCGGTGCAGCCGGAGCGCTTCCCGGCACTTCAATCGAGTGGATCTTGAAAGAAGTATTCTGCTCGCCAAACGTTTCTAAGGCTTTGCCAAGGCAGAGTGTCTGAATCTCACTGCCGTCAAATGCGCCGTCTTCCACGGTTGTCACGCTCTCCGGAAGTGTCACTTTTCCAAGCTTGCAGCCGTAAAATGCATTTTCACCGATCATCTTGGTGCCGTCATATACCTCGATGGTTCTCGCACCCTGCGGGCAACGGTATAACGTAACCCCGTTCGCCGTGTAGAGCGCATTGTCGTATGACATAAAGTACGTATTTCCCTCTTTCACATCAATGGACTGCATATTGACACATCCGTCAAATGCGTCCGACGCAATGGTTTTGGTTGCCTCGGGGATCACGATGCTCTCGAGGGACTCGCAATTTTTAAATGCTTCTTTTCCGATCGATGGAAGTTCCCTGGAAATACTTAAGTCCGTCAGTCCCGCACACTCTGCAAATGTGCCGTCGCCGATTCCTTCCCTGCTCTCCCATGTTGCACTTTCCAGACTGGTACAGCCGTAGAACACATTGTCTCCGATCTTTGTCACGCTGTCCGGAACCGTGACCTCGGTCAGATATTCACATCCTGCAAATGCGTTATCTCCGATGGTTGTCACACTGTCCGGGATCTCCACCGATGTAATCGTCGTATTGAGGAATACATCATCATCAATTTTTGTAATATTGTCCGGAATGACAACCGCGTTCTCCGCTCCGACATACCCCTGCAAGGTTGTCCCTTTTATGACAAATCCGTCCTCCTGACCGGACGCTGCACTGAGCTCTCCTGGATAGATCATCACCACAAGCATGGCAACGACCAGCACATAGCCTATTTTTCGTTTTATCCGGTATTTCATTAGCACTCTCTCCCATCATCCTTTATTTCGACGCAGCCCCGCCCGTGAACCTCACGCGCGATCCCACGCTTTTACTCTGCTTCCCTGCATTTCTTTGCCACCAGAAACAGTCTTCCGTCTTCTGTAAAATTGTTACAGGTCGACAGGGTCAATAGCTCGTCCCCGTAGACCGGCAGATCTGTTCCGGTAAACACCGAGAGTTGTATGATATGATCGAGGTAGTCGTTAAACGCCTCCTCGGAATCCGCCTGTATAAAATCATAATAACGAAATTCCTGTGAATTTCGGTACTGCACCTTTGCCAGACAGACGGCAAACACTTCATAGGTGCCTTTCTCATAAATTGTATCAAATCTGATCTGCGCGTGCTCCCTCCAGTAATCTTCATCCAGATACTTCTTGAGACTTCCGAACATCGCACCGCTTTTCATGTTATGTCCGTAGATAATAATATTGGTGCTGCGCTGCACCAGATCCGTTCTCGGATCCATAAACAAGGTTCCGTTGATGTCGTCCTCCCCGTTTACATTGCGCTTCAGATAATAATCCCCGTCATTCGGGGTAAGCATGACCGGATAGTCAATCTTCGTCCCGTCAATGGTGATCCATCCGGCAAAATCACTGTGCTGCGCCACGATGGCTTCATATTCCGGCAGAACCGGAGGAGGCGGTTCGTTCTCCCGCTCCGTCTGGTCTAAGCCCGCCGCAAGTTCCGGTGCGTCCTCTGAAAAAAAGGTGTCATTGTCCACCATCTCTGCGGCTTCTGTCGGATTTTCTTTTAACATCTTCAAATACTCATTCGCCTGACTGCCGCGGTGATTCGTGTAATCTGACCAGAAATACCAGCCAAAACATAGAAATGCGGCCGTCACACACACCGCACCGAGAATCTTTCTGCTGCGATCCTGCGCCCCCTGCCGGGGTTCCTCCCCCGCCTGTTGTTCCGGTGCCTGTGCCTGCGTCATATTCTTCGCCGCGGATTTTGCCACGGCATCTGCAATATCAAGAAAAAATTTCTTGCCGACTTTGCTGCCGAACTTGATCTTCCCTGTTCGGATCAGCCAATAGAGGCGTAGAGCGGTTTCCGGTTCATTGAGATCGACGGTGCTCTGAATCTTTTCGATTTTCTTCGCATCTTCGAGTCCTCTGGCATATTCGTCTTCTGTGTCAAATGTAAAATTCCCTATCTTATATGCCGCCATGATCGGAACCGCTCTCCCTCCTCTCTGTCTTTATTTTGTGGTTGTTCCGGTAACTGCTCCGGTAAACTCACCGTAGTAAGTCTCGCCGTCCGCCACCAGGTAGCTTCTTACTTTATAAGAGTATGTTGTCTCTGCCGCAAGCTTTTTATCGGTATAGAAAGCGTCTCTGGTACGCGTTACCTGCTGCCACTTTCCATCTGCGCAGGCACGGTATACTTCGTATCCCGTCACGGCACCGTCGCCCGTCCAGCTGATGGACAGACTGTCTGCGGATGCGCCTGTCACAACCGCCGCGCCCGCATCGCACGGTCTGATGTCAAACGTCAGGTTCTTTGTTGCCGTGTAATTGCCTTTTCCTGCAACTGCCGCCACACCGGTACCTGCCTTTCGGTTGTTGGAATACATCAGTGTGTAGTCGCTTAAAAGTTCCAGGGCTTTGCCGTCATCTTCCACCGTCACGGTCGGCTTGATGTCAGATCCGGTATATACCTGTGTCTGAATCGAACCAATGTCGCACAGATGTATGCTCTTGCGCAGAATCTGGAAACTCAGTTCCTTAGTACCTGCATAATGGGTTCCGCTTGCTGTGATTACCAGCTTCGCTACACCCGCGTTGATGTTGTCTTCATAGGATACCGTGTAATCCTTATCTTTTTCCAGCTGCACACCGTCTGCCCATACTTCCGGCTCCGGTGTGATTGCTTTTCCGGTATATGTGTAAGTAGAAGAAATACCCTTCACTTCCAGTCCGTCGATCGGTGTCTGGTCTACGGTAAACTGCTTTGTAACGGTTCCTGTATAGTTGCCGGTTCCGGCAGCCTCCATTTCGTAGATTCCTGCCACTCCTGCCGGTCTGCATGTCACGGTATAATCGGTGTCTCTTACGAGTGCGATCTCCCCCCACTGGAATGTTACATTCTGTGTAATCTGCTCTGAGTAGGATACCGTGTCCTCAAATCCGCTCATCACCACATCTTCATCGGTAATGTCCTTCGGTGTAATCTCGATGGTGCATTTCCTGGTTCCGCCGTAGCTTCCCTGACCGATCAGAAGAAGAGTCTGCGTTCCGGCGCTCATGCCATCGCTGTTGTCGTCAAATGCAAAGCTGTAGGAGTCTGTTGTCAGAACCGTCTCGCCGATGCGTACCTCTGTAATACCCAGATCGTCCGGCGTATATGCGCTTCCCGTGAACGGGTAACTGTCACGCAGTCCTACAATCTCCGCCGGGCTGATGTCGCTCGCAATATGAAATGTGGTCTGGCGGTAATTCGTAAATCCGCCGGTTCCGTTGATCCGCATCAGCACAGTGCCGATCTCTGTGTTGTCCGTGTCAAAGCTCAGTGTATAGTCCTCACCCTGCTTTAAGGTGTAATCGCCGCAGGTCACTTTGACTTCCGGAATCACCGGCTGACCTGTGTATGCCTGATTCGGAATCGGATCCACCGTAACATCCGCCGCTGCAATATCGTGGCTTACGATGGTAAACGGTGCCGTTACGCTTCCCGCATAACTTCCTTTTCCTGTCACGGTCACAGTTGCGGTACCGCACGCCTTGTTGTTCTGATAAGATACCTCATAATCCGTACCCGCTGTGAGTACATTGCCGTCCAGTGTTACCTGCACTTCCGGTTCCACCCCGTTGTCGCTTCCCATATACGGATAGGAAGTTCCGTTCGGGAACGTGACAATCGCTCCGTCAAAGCTCTTCTCCGTAATCGTATATTCCACGGTGCGGGATCCCGTATAATTTCCGATACCGGAAATCACCGCTGTCGCTGTTCCTGCATTGATATTGTTGCTGTATGCAACGGTAAAATCGCTTCCCTCTGTCAGCTGACGTACCTCAACCTCTGTTCCGTACTGATATGTCACAAGAACAGTCGGCTTCTTTTCCGTTCCGTCATAAGAAAAGCTGTCCGGAATCACTTCTACCGCAATCAGGTCGGTGCCGGATGACGGTTTTGCCAATGATTTCGCCACGATCTGGAAGGATACCTCACGGCTTCCAATTACGTTGCTTCCATCACCGGTAATCACGACTGTACCGGTTCCTACATTCGTATTATCCGCGTCTGCCTTCTTTGCAATGGTATAGCTTCTTGCCGGCAGAATGTAATCTGTTGATCCGATGGTTGCCTTCAATGAAAGCTCCGGCACAATCTCCTTACCGGTGTACTCTCTGCTTTCGATCGCGTTCTGCGTTCCGTCAAGCACCTTCAGGTCGTCCATCTGAAGCGGGTTAATATCAAAGGTTACCAGCTTGATCAGACCAGCATACTCATTCTTACCCTTTACCATAATGCTTCCGCCGTCTGTTCCCGCCTTGATATTCTCTCCATAGGTCACATCATAATCGGACGTGGACAGTGTCTTGTTCCCTATCTTAACGGTAACCTGCGGGCGGATCTGTGTTCCGCGGTACAGGTAGCTGCTCTCTACACCGCTTACCTCCAGAATTCCCGCATTTGCAACAATGCTGAAATTCTCTGTGAGTGTTCCGGTAAATCCGTTTTTCTCATTTCCGATTACCGTCACGCTCGCAGTCTTATCACCGATCTTCACGTTGTTTTCGTATGTATGAATCACAAAGTGCTTTCCGGATGTCAGCTCTGTTCCGTAGTAGCTGATGCTCGGGATTGCCTCCACCGGATCTCCGGTATACTGCTGATCTCCGATTGCCACCTGGATGCCTGCCTCCGAAAGATCCGCTTTGATCGGAACCGTCTTCTCCACGCTTCCCGCAAAGCCTCCCATACCCTTGATGGTAACTACTGCGTTGCCGACCCAGCTGTTGTCTGCATAGACCAGCGTATAGTCGGTATCTTTCTGAAGTGTTGTTCCGTTCAGCACAACACTGATCTGATCGTCAAACGTGATGTTCTTATCGCCGATTGCAATGTCCGTCTCTCCGGCATTCACATAATCTTTGAACCACAGTTCATCCGGAACGGTAATCTCGGCGTCCGCAATGTTTGCGCAGATCTTAAAGGTCTTCTTCACGCTTCCTGTGTAATTGCCGATTCCCTTGAGAATGACAACCGCGTCGGAGCCAATGCTGTCGTTCTTCTCATAAGTACAGATATAATCCGTACCCATGACAAGTTCTGTTCCGTTATAGTACAGCTTCGGCTGCGGTGTTGCCGTTCCGTCCACCAGCGGCTGCGGTTCGATCGCTCCGATCTTAAAGCCGTTTGCCGGTGTATATCCGCCATTGCCAATACTTGCAAGTGTGATCGTAAAGGTTGTGCTTCTCGATCCTGTAAAGTCCGTACCGTCCTTTGCCGTTGCCGTCAGCGTCACGGTTCCGCGGCTGGTATGATCCGCCCCGTAGGATACCGTGTAATCCGTCGTGCTGATCTTCTGTCCGTCATAAGTAAGCTCCACTTCAGGCTCTACCGGGCTTCCGGTATACTGTGTCTGATAACTTCCATCGGTCACTCCGCCGACAGAGAGCTCTACGCTGCTGTCCGTAAGATCTCTCGGTGCAATCGCAAAAGTCTTCTGCCATACACCGACGTATCCTCCCAGACCTTCCACGCTTACCGTTGCGGTTCCCGCGTGGATATTATCCGTATATGTCACGGAATAGTTAGAATCTTTTACCAGCTTTTTGTTGCCCTCGATCCGTGTTACCATCACCTCCGGCTCAAATGCACTTCCGTCATAAACATACTGTGTGCCGTCGGTGAGTGCCGGGCAGCTGATCGTAAATTTGCTCTCGTTTGTGATGAGCTGGCCAATTCTGAATTCTGCCGTCTTGCTTCCGGTAAAGTTGCCGGTTCCGGTCACTGTCACCGTTGCGGTTCCGGTTCCTTTGTTGTTCGCGTAAGCCACCGTGTAATCGTTGACCGGGCTTAACGCATAGGTTCCGTCTCCAAATTCGTAGCTTACCGACGGTGCCGGTGTGACAGCCATTCCGTTGTACTCCTGCGCGTCGATCGGTGCGATCTTTACCTCCGGCTCTGCCAGATTCTTCGGCGCAATCGTATAATCTTTCGTAAAGTTTCCCTGATAATTTCCTTTTCCGGTAATCGTCATCGTCGCGGTCCCGGCATCCACATTATTCTCGTAGGAAATCTTGTAATCATCCTCGCCGAGCTTTTTCTTCAGATCTGTGCACTGTACCGTAGGTACCGGTGTAATCTCTTCCGAAGTGTAAGTGTAGCTGGACTTTAATCCGCCAAGCGTACAGTTGTTGTCCAGGCTTCTTGGCAGAATCGCAAATGTCAATATTCTGTCATCTGTTCCGTAGTAATCTCCCTTACCGGAAACGGTAAGGGATGCCTCGCCGGCATTCAGGTTGTCCGCGTAGGAAGACTCGTCATACGCGATCACTTTCTCGATCTCATCGGCTGTCGTAAGCTTTGTTCCATCGCTCAGCGTCAGCTCGGTGATCTTCGGATACAGACGCTCGCCGGTGTAGGTCGTCTCGTTCTCATCCACCTTCCAGCTGATGATCTCGTCCAGGGATTTTCCGCTGATGGTGAATACAATAATCTTCGTTCCTGTGTAGTTGCCGTTACCCTGTATGGTCACATTTGCCATCGGTCCCGGTTTCTCGTTGTTCGCGTAGCTGCCAGCCACGATCGAATAGTCGGTCGGCGCAGTCAATGTCTTCTTATTATAAGTAAGCTTTATCTCACTTTCTGTAAGGGTCACTGCATTTCCGTCGTACGCTTTCTTGATCGCCTCGTAGGAAACACCGGTTGCAATGTCCTTCGGACGAATCGTAAAGGTTGCACTCAGTTTTGTGGCGCCGTCGCTGTACACATAGCATCCGTTTGCCGTCGGCTGATCCTCCAGCGGGATCTGCTCTACTGTAACCGTCGCCTCCCCGGCATTGATCGCCTGATCCGCGTTGGTTCCGTCACTGTAGTTGACCGTATAATCTGTTCCCTGCTCAAGGACGCTCTTCCAGAGTCCGAATCCGCCGTCCGATACCGAAATCTCATCCGCAGCAAGCGTAATCGGATCTCCTGTGTATACCGGGTTTTCTGCCGGATTTACCGATACATCATAATCCTCATCAAGCTTGGATGCGAGCAGATACTTGATCTCCTGCTTGCCGTAGAATTTGCCTTTTCCGGTAATCGTTACCGAAGCCGTGCTTCCTTCTTTTGAAATATCCTTGATGCCGTCATACTTTAATTCGTAATCAGTTCCTTTTACCAGCGTATTGCCCTGGTTATCCGTGAGTGAAATCTCAAGCTGGTTATCGTTTTTATTGCTGGAATACCACAGCATTGCCCAGTATGGTCCGTCATATCCTGTCACCATCCTGTCCGCGCTGTTGGTTACCTTAAGGTTCTTGTCGTTGATCAGTGTCTGGATATCTACCGCTGTAACCTCAAACGTCCTGGTAACAACGCCTGTATAGTTGCCGCTTCCGGTAATCGTCATCGTGTAGGTTCCGATGTCTTTTACCGTTGTCGGTGAGCATGCCACCGTATAATCGGTTCCCTTTTTCAGTGTATGATCTGTCTTTGATGCGGAATGATATACAACACTCTCTGTCGGAAGCGCAATCTCTGCTCCCGTATAGTCAAACAGCTCTCTGTCAATGCTGGCAGTAATCTTCGTGCTTGTAAGATTGCACTGGGCAATCGTATACGTCAGACGTTTCGTTGTACCGGTCTTAAAATTGCTGTTGGAATCGCTCGGCGCAATCTCAACGCTCGCCGTACCTGCAAATATCTTGGTATCCGCAGAATAGGTCAGCTTGTAGTCCGACTCCGGAAGTGTTACCATGTCCGCGCCCTGCGCAAACTTTACAACCACCTTCGGCTTCACGTCTGCTCCGTCCGGAGAATATTCCATCTTATAGTTTGCAGTGCTTACCTCGGAGCCATCGGCATCCACATAGTAGCATACCGCCTTTGACATGTCCGCCTGCTCGATTGTGAATTTACCGGTCACTGCACCGCCGTATGTTCCCATACCCTGCAGCGTAATGGTTGCTGTTCCTGCATTCGTGTTGCTTGCGTAAGTAACGGAGTAATCCGTTCCCTCAACCAGTCCCAGATCGTTGTTGCCGCTCTTCCAGGTAATGTCCGGTTCCGGTGTCTGTGCATTGCCGTTATAAGTTACAGCCGCTGCCGTCACTTTCTGGATCAGGTCTGAGAGATCAGCGCCTGCCGCCTGATACTCCACCGTGTAGGTTCCCTGATAGTTTCCGATACCGGTGATGACACGGCGGTAGGTTCCGTTTCCGGCATTGATAATATCTGTTCCGACGGTGTAATCCGTCCCCTTCTCCAGCGTCATGCCGTTGTAGGTTGCAGTGATGACCGGCTCCTTGTCCGCTCCTCCTGCCGCAGCAGCCGTCACAGACACAGCCATGCCAACTTCTTCCTGATCCTTGTTGCCAATATCTTTTGCCTTGATCTCAAAATTTACCGTCTTTGTTCCGTAAAGAGAATTCTTTCCGGTAATCGTCAACGTGGCCTGTCCGACATTGACATTGTCGGAATATACCGCATCGTAATCCGCCTGGGAAATGGTCTCCCCGTCAACCAGAAGCTGGAATGCCGGCGTCCACTCACTTCCGGTATATACATAGGAAGTCTTGTCAAAAACAACATTCGCATCCGCCGCATTGCGCGGTGCACCGCAATATCTCTCTCCGGTATAGTTGCCGGTACCGGTCAGTGTAATTCCTCTTCCTGTCTTGCTGAGGGAAATCGTGTAATCTGTTCCTTCAACCAGATTCTTCACGCCGTCTACGGCATCCGCATCTGCACGCGCCGTATCCTTTACCTCTTGGATGCAGGCTGCAAGTATGGCAGAAGCATTATCTGGATCTGCCGCCGCATCAGCCAGCACCTTATCCCAGTCAATACCGTCCTGCAGTGTCACTTCCACTGCCGCGTCTGATACATCCTTCTGTGCGATCACGTATTCCTTCTGAATCTTTCCGCTGTAACCGTTCTGTCCTGTAATGTACAGGTAATAGGTTCCCGCATTCACAAGCGCGGTTGTGTCCGTGGCAGGATCAAACGTTGCTGCCGCGCCACCAACCATCTGTGCATAGGACAACTGGTACTGATCGTTCTCTTTTAATATAGTATCTCCCACCTGCACCGCAACGGATGGAATCTGCTGTCCGCCGTTGTATACCGGATTCTCCGGGCTGACTGTCACCGCATCCTCTGAGAGATTCGGTGTGACTGTCAGATTACAGGTGTAGCTCTCTCCGGCATAGGCTGCCGTGATCGTCGTGCTGCCTACAGCAACACCCTTGATTATCGCAGCGTTGCCTGCACCGCTTACGACTGCCACCGCCTCATTGCCGGAAACCCACGTTACGGTTCCCGTGGCATTCTGCAGTGTGAGATCCTGACCCCTCCATCCCTCACCGATGGTCATGCTGTTCTTGTTCAGTGCTACGGCGGCGCTCTTTTTCACATTACTGCTCTGCGGTGCCACCCGTTTTGCAGCATTGGAGGAACTTCTCCCGGATGCTGCAGTCACATCATAGGTATATGCTATTACCGCCGCACATTTTCCGTTCGCTGTATACATATCCTGCCAGCCGGCATTGCCGAGAATATAGCTCTCTCCCTCTGCCGTACCGCCATATACATAAAAGGACGCCCCGCTCAACCGGACGATCACAGAAAACCTGGAACCATTATCCATTACCTGTTTCGCCAGCCCTGTGGAATATGTGTTCTTTCCTTCCTTCACGCTGACTTCTTCTTGGAAAATGCTCGTTCCCGCATCCGGCGCCATGCCTGTTACATCCTTGTAATATTCCACGGTAGCCGTTGCCTTGCCGCCATCATCCACATGTGCGTAGAAGTCAATACTGTCTAACAGCTCTGCTCCATCCGCATTGCGGTTCGCTGTAAATACCGCAGCTACAGCCTGGGTCTCGCACGGTGCTCCCGCCAGTACCCCGTCTCCGTTCCGATAGGTGTTTACCGTTCCCTGTCCTGCCCAGACAGTCGTCGGCCATTCCACCATCGTCACAATCAGGCATACTGTCAGCATAAACGCCGAAATTCTCTTGCATACATCCTTGTACATACGCGCCATCTCCTTTGATCTATCCCTTTAGCGTTCGTCCCATTTTATGAAACTCTAAATTATACCTTATCTATTTTATCGACATCTTTTCACGGTTCTTTAACATCTTTTCTAAAAAAATGGGACAGCCAAACATTGTCTGGCCGCCCCATTCTGTAATGCAGATATAATCTGCGCTTTATTCTTCTGTATCCTCGGACTCTTCCGGCGCATTCTCCTCTAATGTGTAATTCTCATCTGCCACATCAGTGTCATCAAAATCGTCGAAATCATCGAATGCAATCTCCTCGTTCTCATCAATATCCGAGCTCAGCTTGATATTGCGGTATCTCTTCATACCGGTACCAGCTGGGATCAGCTTACCAATGATAACGTTCTCCTTCATACCAATGAGCGGATCAACCTTACCCTTGATGGCAGCTTCCGTCAGAACCTTTGTGGTCTCCTGGAAGGATGCTGCTGACAGGAAGGAGTTGGTTGCAAGAGAAGCCTTTGTGATACCAAGCAGTACCTGCTTGCCTTCTGCAAGCTCCTTGCCCTCTTTCTCCAGAAGCTCATTTGTATCCTCGAAGTCAAGCGTATCTACTAATGTTCCCGGGAGCATATCGGAATCTCCGTTTGTCTCCACACGGACTTTCTGCAGCATCTGGCGCACGATCACCTCGATATGCTTATCGTTGATCTCAACACCCTGCAGACGGTATACACGCTGTACTTCGCGAAGCATGTAATCCTGAACGGCACGCACACCCTTGATCTTTAAGATATCATGCGGGTTGACAGAACCTTCCGTCAGCTCGTCGCCGGCCTCTAAGACTGCACCGTCCATAACCTTGATTCTGGAACCGTAAGGAATCAGATATGCCTTGCTCTCTCCAGTCTCATTGTTTGTCACAACGATCTCACGCTTCTTCTTGGTATCTTTGATATTGGCAACACCGCTGAACTCGGTAATGATCGCAAGTCCCTTCGGCTTTCTTGCCTCAAAAATTTCCTCGACACGCGGAAGACCCTGTGTAATATCGGTACCGGCAACACCACCCGTATGGAACGTACGCATGGTAAGCTGTGTACCAGGCTCACCGATGGACTGTGCCGCGATGATACCGATTGCCTCACCAACCTGTACTGCCTGGCCGGTTGCCATGTTGGCGCCGTAGCACTTCGCACACACCCCCATGTGAGAACGGCAGGATAATACAGTACGGATCTTCACCTTTGTAAGCGGTTCTCCGTTCTCATCCACACCCTTGCTCATAACAAGCGCTGCGCGCTTCGGTGTAATCATATGATTTGCCTTCACGAGGACATTGCCCTCGGCATCGCAGATGGTATTGCAGGAGAAACGTCCTGTAATACGCTCCTGAAGGCTCTCGATCTCTTCCTTGCCATCCATGAATGCAGTTACCCACATACCAGGGATCTCTCTGCCTGTTCCCTCACAGCAGTCAGACTCACGAACGATCATATGCTGTGATACATCTACCAGACGTCTGGTCAGGTATCCGGAATCGGCGGTACGAAGAGCGGTATCGGACATACCTTTTCGCGCTCCATGCGCAGACATGAAGTATTCCAGTACGTCAAGACCTTCACGGAAGTTGGACTTGATTGGCAGCTCGATTGTTCTACCGGTTGTATCTGCCATAAGTCCTCGCATACCAGCAAGCTGTTTAATCTGTTTATCGGAACCACGGGCTCCGGAATCCGCCATCATGAAGATGTTGTTGTACTTATCCAGTCCGGAGAGAAGTGCATGTGTCAGCTGCTCATCCGTCTCTTTCCATGTCTCTACGACTTCCTTGTAACGCTCTTCCTCTGTGATAAGACCACGCTTATACTGCTTTGTAATGCGGTCTACGGTATCCTGGGCGTCCTTGATCATCTGCGGCTTTTCCGGCGGCTCGGTCATATCGGAAATGGATACGGTCATTGCCGCCCTGGTGGAGTATTTGTAACCCATCGCCTTAACAGCATCCAGCACCTCGGCAGTTCTGGTTGCGCCGTGAATATTGATGACTTTCTCAAGGATCTGCTTATTCTGCTTCTTTGCTACGAGGAAATCGACCTCGAGCTTTAATTCATTGCCCGGAATGCTTCTGTCTACAAAGCCCAGATCCTGCGGGATAATCTCGTTGAAGATGAAACGTCCCAGCGTGGACTCTACGATTCCGGTAATCTTTTTTCCATCCGGCATGGTCTTGCTCATGCGAACTTTGATTCTGGAGTGAAGTGTTACCGCGCCATTCTCATAGGCGAGGATTGCTTCGTTGACACTCTTGAAGAATTTGCCTTCTCCCTTTGCGCCCGGTCTCTCCTGTGTCAGGTAGTAAATACCAAGCACCATATCCTGTGAAGGAACGGCTACCAGTCCACCGTCAGACGGCTTTAACAGGTTGTTCGGAGAGAGCAGCATGAAACGGCACTCTGCCTGTGCTTCCACAGAAAGCGGAAGGTGAACAGCCATCTGGTCACCATCGAAATCGGCGTTGAACGCGGTACACACAAGCGGATGAAGCTTGATTGCCTTACCCTCTACGAGGATCGGCTCGAATGCCTGAATACCGAGACGGTGCAGTGTAGGAGCACGGTTCAGCATAACCGGATGCTCTTTGATGACGTCCTCGAGCACATCCCAGACCTCAGTCTGAAGTCTCTCGACCATCTTCTTCGCACTCTTGATATTATGAGCGGTTCCGTTTGCAACAAGCTCCTTCATGACGAACGGCTTGAACAGCTCGATTGCCATTTCCTTCGGAAGACCGCACTGGTAAATCTTTAACTTCGGCTCTACGCAGATAACGGAACGTCCGGAATAGTCAACACGCTTACCAAGCAGGTTCTGACGGAAACGTCCGGACTTACCTTTTAACATGTCAGACAGAGACTTGAGTGCTCTGTTACCCGGTCCTGTAACAGGACGTCCGCGGCGGCCGTTATCGATCAGGGCATCTACAGCCTCCTGAAGCATACGCTTCTCGTTGCGGACGATGATATCCGGTGCGCCAAGTTCTAAGAGTCTTCTCAGACGGTTGTTACGGTTGATGATTCTTCTGTACAGATCGTTTAAGTCAGATGTTGCAAAACGTCCACCATCCAGCTGTACCATCGGGCGCAGGTCTGGCGGAATGACCGGGATGACCGTGAGGATCATCCACTCCGGCTTGTTGCCGGACTCACGGAATGCCTCCACAACTTCCAGTCTCTTGATGATGCGCGCGCGCTTCTGACCGGTTGCATCTGCAAGCTCTGCCTGAAGCTCTGCGGAATCCTTCTCAAGATCGATCGCGTGTAACAGTTCCTGGATTGCCTCGGCACCCATACCGACACGGAACGCATTGCCGTACTGCTCTCTGGCTTCCTGATACTCGCTCTCGGAAAGCACCTGCTTATACTGTAATGCCGTGTTACCGGCATCCAGTACAATGTATGATGCAAAATATAATACCTTCTCAAGAGTTCTCGGTGAGAGGTCAAGAATCAGTCCCATGCGGGACGGAATTCCCTTAAAGTACCAGATATGGGAAACCGGAGCTGCAAGCTCGATGTGTCCCATACGCTCTCTACGAACGCTTGCTTTTGTAATCTCAACGCCGCATCGGTCACATACCACACCTTTGTAGCGGATCTTCTTGTATTTACCACAGTGGCATTCCCAGTCCTTGCTCGGTCCGAAAATCTTTTCACAGAACAGACCGTCCTTCTCAGGCTTTAATGTTCTGTAGTTGATCGTCTCAGGCTTCTTAACCTCGCCTCTGGACCACTCATGAATCTTCTCCGGTGATGCCAAACCGATCTTAATGGCATCGAAAGAGATAGACTGGCCTGTTGCCTCTTTATTCATTGTCTCTGGCATTTATGACACTCCCTTCTATCTATTCTTCGTCAAGAACGTCGTCTGATGACTCATCAAAAAACTCAGAATCGTCTTCATCCTCTTCCTCATCTTCTACGTCTACCAGTTCCTCGTTCTCTGTATCAAACTGCTTCTGGGAGAATCCCATCTTTGCAAAGGACTCGCTGTCTTCAAATGCAAAATCCTTATCGCCGGAAATGATAGAATTCAAATCGGTATTACCGTACTCACTGGTCTCCATGAGTTCTACTTCGTTGCGGTTCTCATCGAGCACTTTGACATCCAGTCCGAGGGACTGCAGCTCTTTTAAGAGAACCTTGAAGGACTCCGGAATACCCGGCTCAGGGATGTTATCACCCTTGATGATCGCCTCGTAAGTCTTCACACGTCCGACCACGTCATCGGACTTCACTGTCAGGATCTCCTGTAAGGTATAAGATGCACCGTAAGCCTCGAGTGCCCATACCTCCATCTCTCCGAAACGCTGTCCACCGAACTGTGCCTTACCACCTAACGGCTGCTGCGTTACTAAGGAGTAAGGACCGGTAGAACGTGCATGGATCTTATCGTCTACCAGGTGATGCAGCTTCAGGTAATGCATGTGTCCGATTGTAACCGGTGAATCAAACGGCTCTCCGGTACGTCCGTCACGAAGCTGTACCTTTCCGTCACGGGAAATCGGCACGCCCTTCCACAGCGCTCTGTGTGCGCGGTTGTCATACAGGTACTTCATGACTTCCTCGTTCAGCGTGTCTTTATATTTTGCTTCAAAGTCTTCCCACTCGAAGTTGACGTAATCATTGGCAAGCTCCAGCGTATCCTGGATATCAATCTCCTTCGCACCGTCGAATACCGGTGTCTCGATGTTGAAGCCAAGTGCCTTCGCAGCAAGACTTAAGTGAATCTCGAGGACCTGACCGATGTTCATACGGGACGGCACACCCAACGGGTTCAGCACGATGTCAAGCGGGCGGCCATTCGGAAGGAACGGCATATCCTCTACCGGAAGTACACGTGAAACGACACCCTTGTTACCGTGACGACCTGCCATCTTATCACCGACGGAGATCTTTCTCTTCTGTGCAATGTAAATGCGGACTGCCTGGTTCACACCCGGAGACAGCTCGTCGCCGTTCTCTCTTGTGAATACCTTTGCATCCACGATGATACCGTACTCGCCGTGCGGCACCTTCAAGGAAGTGTCACGCACTTCTCTTGCCTTCTCGCCGAAGATTGCGCGGAGCAGTCTCTCCTCGGCTGTCAGCTCGGTCTCTCCCTTCGGAGTTACCTTTCCGACTAAAATATCACCGGCGCGAACCTCCGCACCGATACGGATAATACCTCTCTCATCGAGATCCTTCAACGCGTCGTCGCCGACACCCGGAACATCTCTCGTGATCTCTTCCGGTCCGAGCTTCGTGTCACGCGCTTCTGCCTCGTACTCCTCAATATGGATAGATGTATAAACATCATCCTGTACCAGACGCTCGCTCAAAAGAACGGCATCCTCGTAGTTGTAACCTTCCCAGGTCATGAATCCGATCAGCGGGTTCTTACCGAGTGCCAGCTCACCGTTTGCGGTGGAAGGACCGTCTGCGATCACTTCGCCAACCTCCACGCGGTCGCCCTTAAACACGATCGGCTTCTGGTTGTAGCAGTTGGACTGGTTACTTCTGGAGAACTTCGTCAGCTTGTATACATCTCTGCCGCCCTCGTCATTCTTGATGATGATCTGGTTGGACTCAGAGCTCTCAACAACACCGGCTTTTTTCGCCACAACACACACACCGGAGTCTACCGCTGCCTTCGTCTCCATACCGGTACCGACTACCGGCGCCTCTGTGGTCAGAAGCGGCACTGCCTGACGCTGCATGTTGGATCCCATGAGTGCACGGTTTGCATCGTCGTTCTGCAGGAACGGAATGGATGCGGTAGCGACGGAGAACACCATCTTCGGGGAGACGTCCATGTAATCAAACATGGTCTTCTCATATTCCTGTGTCTCATCCAGATAACGACCGGATACGGAATTACGGACGAAATGTCCTTCCTCATCCAGTGCCTCATTCGCCTGTGCTACATGATAGTTATCCTCTTCGTCTGCGGTCATGTAGACAACTTCGTCTGTGACACGCGGATTCTTAGGATCGGATTTATCGATCTTGCGGTACGGAGCTTCAATAAATCCGTACTCGTTGATTCTTGCATAGCTTGCCAGAGAGTTGATCAGACCGATGTTCGGTCCCTCAGGCGTCTCGATCGGGCACATTCTTCCATAGTGGGAGTAATGTACATCTCGCACCTCGAATCCTGCACGGTCTCTGGACAGACCGCCCGGTCCCAATGCGGAAAGACGTCTCTTGTGTGTCAGCTCTGACAGCGGGTTGTTCTGATCCATAAACTGGGACAGCTGGGAAGATCCGAAGAACTCTTTTACAGCTGCGGTTACCGGCTTAATGTTGATCAGGCTCTGCGGGGAAATACCGTCCAGATCCAGGGTGGTCATTCTCTCACGAACCACTCTCTCCAGTCTGGAAAGACCGATACGGTACTGGTTCTGTAACAGTTCTCCGACCGCACGGATGCGTCTGTTGCCCAGATGATCGATATCGTCATCATGGCCGATGCCGTACTCCAGATGCATGTTATAGTTGATGGATGCAAAAATATCATCCTTGGTAATATGCTTCGGAATCAAGTCATGCACGTTCTTGTGAATGGCCTCTTTTAAATCCTCCACGTCCGGATATTCATCCATGAGCTGCTTTAATACCGGATAGTACACGAGCTCTGTGATGCCGAGATCCTTCGGGTTGCAGTCCACATAATGTCTCAAATCTACCATCATGGAAGACAGCACCTTGATATTTCTGGTCTCGCCCTGAATCCATACATACGGAACAGCCGCGTTCTGAATATCATCCGCCAGGGATCTTGTCACTTCGGTTCCTGCCTCGGCGATGATCTCACCTGTGGACACATCGACAACATCCTCTGCCAGAACATGTCCGTTGATACGGTTGCGCAGCATTAACTTCTTATTAAACTTATAGCGTCCGACCTTTGCAAGATCATATCTTCTCGGGTCAAAAAACATAGCAGAAATAAGGCTCTCCGCGCTCTCAACTGTCAGCGGCTCGCCTGGTCTGATTTTCTTATATAATTCCAGAAGTCCCTCTTCGTAGTTGGTTGCCACATCCTTGCCGAAACTTGCAAGAATCTTCGGCTCCTCACCGAACAGGTCTACGATCTCCTGGTTGCTTCCGACGCCAAGTGCACGGATCAATACCGTGATCGGCACCTTTCTGGTTCTATCTACACGGACATAAAATACGTCATTGGAGTCTGTCTCATACTCTAACCACGCACCACGGTTAGGGATGACAGTACAGGAATACAGCTTTTTACCCACTTTATCGTGAGCGATTCCATAGTAGATACCCGGGGAACGCACCAGCTGGCTGACGATAACACGCTCTGCGCCGTTGATCACGAAAGTACCGGTCTCTGTCATCAAAGGAAGGTCGCCCATGAAAATCTCATGCTCATTGATCTCGTCAGTCTCCTTGTTGTGAAGTCTGACCTTGACCTTCAAAGGTGCCGCATAAGTTGCATCTCTTTCTTTACACTCCGGAATTGTGTACTTTACATCGTCCTCACACAATGTAAAATCTACAAACTCCAGGCTCAGATGACCGCTGTAATCAGCGATTGGAGAGATATCATCGAAAACTTCTTTCAGGCCCTCGCTTAAGAACCACTGATAGGAGTCTTTCTGGACTTCTATCAGATTCGGCATTTCCAATACCTCTTTCTGTCTCGAGTAACTCATACGTATGCCCTTTCCAGCTTTCACTGGACGTATTCTGTTTTTCTCCATTGACGTTTCACCTCTCGTTTTTATTTACACTAAGCTGCCCCAAAAGTGGCAGCAACTGTCTCAATCCACCGTAACCACAAGATACGGTATAGGCACATCCGGCGGCATACAACGCGAAAAGCGCGCAATAAGCCCAATGCACCACAATAGTGCAACGTATATGATAGCACAATAGCAAGTGCCGCGTCAAGGATTTTTTAAAATATTTATTTCTTCTCCGTGAGTACGCAAAAAACGACGAAGGAAAGCTCTAAAGCCTTCGCTCCGCCGTTCGCCACCGCTTATGAGACAAGAAAATTTGCTGCCGCGCGGGTTCTCTGTTCCATCTGTTTTTTCTGCATAAAAAATGCATATTGCTGCAGGGTCTGCTTCTTTTTCTGTTCGGATACCGCCTGTCCGTAATCCAGATCCTCGAGCCGGCTTTTTCCTGCCGTTACATTCAGCCTGGTGTTGGTACTGTAGCGGTACGCATACTCCAGTGCATTGCTCTGTGCGCCCATACCGCTGCGCCCTGCACTCACTCTGGCAAGCGCATCATCCACCTGCGTCAGATCAAAATCTTTCGTCACATCGAAATCCGCAATCCCAAGTGCCTGTAATGTGGCATCTGCAGTCGTAATCTTCATTCCGTTGCCGGTGGCATCCGTCATGATATTGTACTTCTGCGACGTGCCATCCAGAAGCGGCTTCGTGTTAAAGCTTGTCTGTTTTGCAATATCTGAAATGCCCTGCTTATACTGCTCGATCTGCGCCTGAATACTTGTCCGCTCCGCATCTGTGATCGTCGCCGTATTGGACGCCCGAACACCAAGTTCACGGATCTTCTGAAGATAATCCGTAATCCCGCTCATTGCGCCATCCGCCACATTCAGCATATCTTTTGCCGCGCCAATGTTGTTCTCCCCGGCCTTATAGCTTCTGGTCTGCGTCTCCTGCTTCTGGATGATCGCAAGCTCCGCCGCACCGTCTGCCGCCCGGTTCACCTTTTTGCCGTTTGCGAATTTCCCGTAATCTGCATAAGATGTGCTGCTTCGCTGCATCGAAGTAATACCGTTCATAAAAGCCTCCTTTCTGTTCTTAAGTTCCGCCGCTCTCTCTGCCCGTCTTTTCTATTTTCTTTATAACACACAATACCGCTACTCTTCAAGTATCTCCTGAATATAATACCGGCTTTGTTTTGCGAGATCGACAAAAGTGTCCCCCACCTGCACAAGCGGACATGACAGCTTATATTTGTTAATCATGACCACTCTTCCCATCCTGCCATCATTCAGGATTACATTGCGCTGGATCATCGTCTCGGCAATCCGCTTCAGAAATGTCATCAGATAGTTGGCGTCCAGACGGTTATACCCCTCATCCTCCATCTTCTTGATCGCTTCAAATGCCGAGATGCCCGCTTTATCTCCCTGGCGCATCGTAAGGGCATCGTAAGTATCTACCACCGCAAGAATTCTGGCAATCCAGTTGATGTTATCCCCCATTACCTGCAGCGGGAACCCGCTTCCATTCACGCGCTCGTGGTGCGTCAGAACCGCCTGTTTAATCCGCTGGTCTATGTTCATCTTCTTAATAAGGTTGTATCCGCTCACGACATGTTTCTCATATCGTTCCGTCTCGTATTCCTGCAGAAATTCCGCCTGTTCCTGCCCGTCCTTCCAGAGTTCAAGAAATCCAATGTCATGAAGCAGCCCCGCCGCCATGACCTCCTCCATCTCCGCCTCGGTGCATCCGCTCCACCGTGCAAGAAGCTGTCCAAAAAGCGCCACGTTAATGGTATGTGCGTACAGACCTGACTGCTGTTTTTTCATATGAAGCAGCATGTCCGCAAGATCTGTATCATCATCTGCTTTTTTCAGCAGTCCGTTCAGCGGCTCCAGCAGCATGGAAATGTTCACATCCTTACTCCGGTATACAATATCTTTCAGTTCTTCCGAAAGTGACTGTTCGGCAACCGAGAACTCCGACCTGAATTCTTCCAGATGCTGTTCCTTCGCCGGCGCACTCTGTTCCTGCTGTTCCGGGCGTTCTTTCCTGCCCGTCGGATATTCCACCATCACACTGTCCACAAAATGTCTGGTCAGCAGCGCGACGACGTCCTTCGTGACGACCGCTCCGTCCGGCACAATCACCGCCCCTGTCTTTGAAAATACATCCTCTTTTATCATCATTCCCTCCCGCAGGCGGTTGACCGACATCCTCAAACACGGCATGGTATCTTCTCCTCTTTCCCGTACTTTCATCCTCTGGAAAAGTACTATTTTCCTATAAAGTCTGTTAGTACTATCATATACCAAGTATTTTCTTTTGGGAAGTAGGGAATTTATTTTCCCGTACCGGCGACAGCCGCTACGGGAGCCCGCTGTCGGGCAGAGCCGGCCAGCACGCGGCTGTCACCGCGCATAAGCAGAGCAAATAAGCAAATCGCGTATGCTGCGGGAAGCATTCTGTCCGGCAGAGCCGGCCAGCACGCGGCTGTCGCCGCGCATAAGCAAAAACGGAGCCATGGCAGGAAATAAATTTCCACCATGGCTCCGTTTCCGCTTATATGCTTCTTGTAGCTTACGCGATTATTTTAAAGTAACCTTTGCGCCCTCAGCCTCAAGTTTAGCCTTGATGTCGTCAGCGGTTGCCTTGTCAGCAGCCTCTTTGAGAACCTTAGGAGCTCCATCAACGAGATCCTTAGCTTCCTTTAAGCCTAAGCCAGTTGCCTCACGAACAACCTTGATAACCTTAACCTTGTTCGGGCCAACCTCTGTTAACTCAACGTCGAACTCAGTCTTCTCTTCTGCTGCTGCGCCGTCACCAGCACCTGCTGCTGCAACTACAACGCCTGCTGCTGCAGATACGCCGAACTCTTCCT